>Ga0116147_1000015_pt1 | contig 183922 bp, 194 predicted proteins | sample AD_JPNHG3_MetaG_FD_89749 | JGI IMG/M metagenome (GOLD analysis project Ga0116147, IMG submission 89749) | Active sludge microbial communities of municipal wastewater-treating anaerobic digesters from Japan - AD_JPNHG3_MetaG | ecosystem: Engineered > Bioreactor > Anaerobic > Digestate | place...
ATCTCTTTCAAGGGTTTGAGGAGTTTCTCCTCGTGGTATACGGTGGGTTTGCCTCTTTCCCTGGCCCTGGGTTTTGTGAAGCGCCTGAAGCCTCTACGCACCCGTATCGCCTGTTTGCAATGACAGCCGCAGGTGGCGCAGTATTCATCCGGAATCTTCGTTTTCTTACTGCGAGAAGCTCTCTTGTAACGTAAATGAGTTGTTTCCGTGTATTCTTTCTTCGATCGTGGACTCATAAATCCCTCTTTCCTGACGCTAAAGCTCGGTAACACCTGATTATGAGTCAACGATACTTTTTCAACCACCTCCTGGGTAACATTTAATTTGAGGCCATTCGGCGACCTTTATTTGTTTGACTCACCCCTTTGTGCGGCTTATAAAGAAGCGGTCATCGGGTCGACGTCTCTCACGCCATCTGCCCATGCAGAACACCCCGAAAGGAGGACCGGACGTGTCGAAAAGACGTTTTGTGGATCTCAGCATCGCCATCGAGGCGGGGCTCCCGAGCGACCCGCCGATGATGATCCCGCAGATCAACTATGTGGACCACGGCCAGGGGGCCGAGCAGATGAAGGACTTCTTCCCCGGGATGAAGAAGGAGGAACTCCCCGGCGGTCTCGGCTGGGCCCTTGAGTTCATGACCCTTACGACCCACAGCGGCACCCATCTGGACGCGCCATACCACTACCACCCGACGATGGACGGCGGTGTTCCCGCCCTCACCATCGACGAGATCCCACTCGAGTGGTGCTTCGGCGACGGTGTGGTGCTGGATTTCCGTCACAAGAAAGACGGTGAACGGATCACCGTGAAGGACCTCCGGGCGGCCCTCGAGAAGATCCGGTACACCATCAAGCCCCTCGACATCGTACTGATCCAGACGGGCGCCGACCGGGTCTGGGGGACTCCGGAGTACCTCGTCAAGGGGGCCGGCATGGAGCGGGAAAGCACGCTCTACCTCCTTGAAAAGGGCGTAAAAGTCGTGGGGACCGACGCCTGGAGCTGGGACCGACCGCTTCCGTTCATCGCCGAGGAGTTCAAGAAGACAAAGGACCCGAGGGTTATCTGGGAGGCCCATTTCGCCGGTATCGAGATCGGGTACTGTCACATGGAGAAGATGGCCAATCTCGCGGCAATCGGACGATCACAGGGATTCACCGTCTGCTGTTTCCCCGTGAAGATCAAAGGGGCGAGCGCAGGGTGGTGCCGACCCGTGGCCATTCTCGAAGGGCCTTGACCCCGCGCTTTTTTCACCCCCTTCGACCGCATCCCGGCTTTTTTGAAAGGAGGCGCATCATGCTCGCCCAGTTCAGTATCGTGCCGATCGGCGTCGGTGACAGCATCAGCGAACACGTAGCGGAGGTCGTCCGGATGGTCGATGAAAGCGGCCTGCCCTACCGGATGAACCCCATGGGGACCGTTGTCGAGGGGGAGTGGGACGAGGTGATGGCCCTCATCGGGAGGTGTCACCGCAGGATGCTCGACCGATCATCGAGGGTGCTCACATCCATATCGATTGACGACCGGCCGGGAAAACCGGGTCGCATCACGGGGAAGATTCAGGCCGTGGAAAAACGGCTTGGGAGGGAAGTGAAGAAGTAGAGGGGGTCAGGACAGGATCCTCTCCGCGATGGCGAGAAGCTCCTCGTACTCCTTTGCAACCCGGTCGGAGAGATCTCTGCCCGGGATCCTGCTTCCGGAGATGGTTTCGTAAATCTCTTCGGCACTCATGTCCCCGGGGTCCATCGCCGCAAAATTGATGCCGAGCGGCATGAGCCCCACCCCTTCCTGGAACTGGGCGAGGATCGGGAAAACCACCTTCCAGTCCTGCATCCTCGGGTCTTTCCTGTTCATCTGCATCCAGACCACGCAGGCATTCCGGATGAACTCCTTCTCATAGGGAAGAAGTGCAGCGTCGTAGATCATGCCCGGCAGGGCGTTTTCGACGACGAAGTCCATAAAACGCTCTGCAACGGCATGGGATTCCCGGATGATGACTTCCGTCATGCCCTGGATGAAATGTCTGCGCACGGCCCTTTCGCTCATGGATTTCCGTCGGTTATTCTCTTTTTGGATGATCCCCAGCTGTTCATCGGGTTCCGCGTCGTGCGAGCCCGTCGCGAGGCAGGATCTTCCCTGCCGGTGGATCGGATTCCATCTATTGCACTTTTCCTGCCATGTGCGGGGTCTTCAGGCCTGTGATGCATCCCAGTTCTGCCGAGATGCCCGCGGGTATTTCTGCCGGCAGGAGGTACCGCCGCTTTTTTGTTTCATTTTCATCCTGTTGCGCTCCATCCCTTGCTCCCTGCGGTCGTCGTGAAATTTTGACCGCAAGGCGCGGGTCGTGCTATATTTTCAACATGGCGTTGTCGGAATTCACCAGACGGCTCGTGGAAACCAAGCTTTCCTGGTTCTGCCGGGAGAAGGTCCCCCTCTATTACCGGAGCAGGATACGGCTGGGCTACAGGATCGAGGACGATGCCGTCACGATTTTCGAGCAGCGGGCAACCTTCGCCGACCCGGAGCGCTGGGTGGATCTCGATGTGGCGCAGTTCCGCTGGGATGAGGGGTCGAAAACCTGGTCGCTCTTTTATCGTGACCGGGAAGCGGACTGGCGGGCCTACTACCTCAAACCGCGGACCGATTTCGAGGCCCTCCTGAGGGAAGTGGACGACGACCCCGTGGAGGTCTTCTGGGGCTTTTGAGAGAGGGTCCGATGGTCTTCGGTTTGAAGATAATCCCCGGCCTCTGCGCCGGGGATTATCTTCAGGGGAGGGTTAGTCACCCTTGGGTTGGAGGTCGGAGCCGGTATGAGGTTTCGCGAACAGGGGATCATTGTTCCCTGCAGGTTCTTCCATGTATTGATCTTTTCTCACACGGGCCACGAAGGCGATCGCAAGCGCCGCGAAAAGGATACCCCCCGACGCCTCCGGGTACTTCACACCGTAGACGAGCGGCGTGAGGGTCCAGCGTGTCAAGGACCGGAGGAATTCATGCTCCCCGATGAAATCGGCGATCGGGGGCGACAGCCGGTAGTAGACCCGGACGAAAGCCCGCCCCGGCGCATGGACCAGCAGGACCTGATCCCTGAACCGGCGAAGGGCCGTAACCTCCGGGGCCAGGTAACTGCCGTAAGCCGCCGTGGCGATGAAACAACCGCCGCCACCGCCATCGCCGCCGCCGACGGACGACGGTGACGCCGGACCGGGAACGGCGGCCGGAACGGTGTAGACGATTTCTTCGGAGAAATCGCTTTCGTTGCCTTCGGAGTCGTAGGCCGTGGCCGCGAAGTAGTAGGTGACACCCTGTACGAGGTTGGAGATCACGCAGTGGGTGCTGTTGCCGACATCGACCGAGGCGCTGTAGTGGCCGCTCGATGTCCCGTAGTAGATCCGGTAGCCCGATAGATCGGGTTCCCTGTTGGCATCCCATTCGAGGCTGATCTGGGCGGCATGGACCGCGGGTGCGAAAACGTGAAGAGAGAGGATCGAGGCGATCAGGAGCGTAAGGCTGGTCGCGGAGAGTATAGGGACGACCCTCCGGGCGGTCGTCAGCCGCCGATGTGTCGTCAACATGATAACAGCACCTCCACGAGGCTGAATTTGCTGAGCCGACGAAATTCAGCACCGGAAAGTGCCGCTTTCGTCTGGCAACCCGGCTGCCCTGTCCGAAGCTCCGGATGTAGGCCCGTGGCTTTGCGTCCCACCCTTTCGGTGTGGTTTGCCTTTTTCAGACGCAGGTACTCTGTTTCCTATATCGGCAGGAATCCGGAAAAGTTTAGAACGATGGCGGAAGCGCCGGTGTCTGCCCGGGCGGGGACGCTCGAAGGCGTCATCGCAAGGGGGCATTGACGGGGATCGATGGAAAGGATAATCTCAACCATTGAAAGGATCGTTTCCGCGGCTCGGGGATGCCCTTTCGGCGGGTGGGAGGCGGCCCTTCGGAGCCGGAAAGGCCTGTGATCAGCCATGGCAAAAGAAGACGTCAAACTCCGGGAAAAACTGGAAAAACTCGAGGCGGAACTCCTCGAGAGAAAGAGGGAAGAGGAGGCTCTGCGCCGCGGTGAGGAGCGATACCGCAGCATCATCGAGCACCAGGATGCGCTGATCTGCCGATATCTGAGGGACGGGACGCTGACGTTTGTCAATGAGGCCTACTGCCGGTTTTTCGGCGTGAAGAGGGAGGAACTCATCGGCTTCGATTTCAAGAACCTCATCCCCGAAGCGGATCGTGGACAGATCGAGGATATGGTCGAGGGGATGGACGGACAGATGCCTTTCCTCACCCATGAACACCGGGTCCTCAGGCCCGGCGGAAAGATCGGCTGGCAGCTGTGGACGAACCGGGCCGTCTTCGATGACGAGGGCCGTATCGTGGAGTACCAGGGTGTCGGCTATGACATCACGGCGCGGAAAGAGGCGGAAGAGGCTCTCCAGCAGTCCGTGAATCACTACGAAAAACGGGTGGAGGAAACCTCCGCGGAACTTCTCGCCAGAACCCGCCAGATGAAGGCGGAGATCGAAGAACGCAAGCGCATCGAAGAGGCGCTCAAGGCTTCGGAGCAGAAGTACAAGAGCGTCATCGACAATGTCGGCATCGGAATCGCCCTGATCAGCCCGGAGATGGAAATCCTGACGCTCAACAACCAGATGAAGGCGTGGTATCCCCATCTCGATCCCGAAAAGAAATCCATCTGCTACCGCTCCTTCAACGACCCGCCCCGGGAGGACATCTGCCCCTACTGCCCCACTTTACGAACCCTCCGGGACGGCGAGGTGCATGAAGCGGTGACGGAGACCCCCTCGGCGAACCGCATCAGGAATTACCGCATCATTTCCACACCGATCAAGGATGCCGCCGGTAACGTTATCGCGGCCATCGAAATGGTGGACGACATCACGGACCGCGTGCTCTCGGAGCGGGCACTGAAGGAATCGGAGGCGAGATACAGGACCATCTTCGAGACCACTACGGCGGCGACCATGATCGTCGAGGAGGACATGACGGTCTCCATGGTGAACACGGAGTTCGAGCGGCAGAGCGGCTATCCAAAGGGGGAAGTGGAGCGGAAAATGAAATGGACGGATTTCATCGCCGACAGCGAAGGCATGCTCGCGCGAATGATCGAATATCACCGTATCCGCCGGGTGGACGAGGCTTCCGCCCCGCGGAATTACGAGTTTCGCTTCAGGGACAAGGCGGGCCGGGTCCGGGATGCCTTCATGACGATCGCCATGATCCCCGGGACGACGATGAGCGTTGCATCCCTTCTGGATATCACCGAACGGAAAAAGGCGGAGAAGGAACTGCGGGCACGGGAGGAGGAGCTGGAGGTCAAGTCCAGGAACCTCGAGGAACTGAACACGGCGCTCCGGGTGCTTTTGAAACACCGCGAAGACGACAGGGAAGAGCTGGAGGAGAGAATCCTCACCAATGTCAAAGAGCTCGTTCTCCCCTACCTGGAAAAGCTCCAGAAAACCCCCCTCAAAGGCGAACAGCTCGCCTACACCAACATCATCAAGTCCAACCTGAACGACATCCTGTCCCCCTTCCTGCGCAAGATGACCTCCAAGTACCTGAATCTCACGCCCCGGGAGATCCAGATCGCAACCCTGGTGCGCGAGGGGCGGACGACGAAGGAAATATCGGAAGTTCTTAATGTATCGAGTCGAGCCGTTGAATTTCACCGCGACAATATCAGAATCAAGCTCGGCCTGAAAAACAAGAAAGCCAATCTCCGGTCCTTTCTGCTGAGCCTGTCATAATATCAGTTTTTACCTGATATCTTTCCAGTAATGATCCGGGATTGTCACCGCTCCTGTTTTTCTGTCATACTCCAAGATAAAAACCGGCAGAACAGCTTGAAAACCGGGGTTTCCCGGGATGCTCAGGAGGAGACCGCCGCCCCGGTGAAGCGGGGTGATTGCGTGACCGCCATCATGGGGGCCATCAGCCGGTATTTCAACGTCGATGTCGCGCAATAGACGGTGGTTGAGAAAAGACAGGAGATCAAAATGAAGAATCATCTCGGTGCGGTGATGAAAGCAGACCCGGAGACATCCGAGGACTGTATCCCGGAACGGATGGGACAACGAAACGGGCTGGATCGTCGGATGATCGGACACAGCGATGCATTCGACGACACTGAGGAGGAGGGCCGGGTCCTCAGTCCGTCGGCCCTCTTTTTCCTGTCCCGGTAAGACACATTTTGAAAGAACAGGAAGTGCAACGATGAAATACCAGGACATCCAGAAAAAGGCAAAAGCCCTCGGGGTCAATTCCTTCGGCATGAGGAAGACGGACCTCATCAGGGCCATACAGCGAAAAGAGAACAACCCCGAGTGTTACGGCACGGATCGAGTCGAATACTGCCGCGAACTATCCTGTCTCTGGAGACAGGACTGCATCGCCCTTAAATTCCAGGAGTCCCCTCTGGAGGCGGCCGCGAACTGAGGGGAATGCCGGGCCGTTGCAGAGACCGGGAAGCCGGGACATCCCCGCCGCTTCGCATTCGATCGCCGGTTCAGGCGGGACGGACCGCCTGATCGGTCTCGTGAGCCCTGCGACAGGGTTTAAAAAAGGGGCCCTCGAGCGAGGAGCCCCTTCTTTTTCAGCCGCCGCCCGTTCCTGCAGGTTCTCGACGTTCAAGACGGTGGAAATCATGGAGGTGATGTTGTATGGTAGCACGCGACAGAACAAGCGGAGAAACACATGACAAAACCCGTGAAGACCATCGAAAAGCTCCGGACCGTCGAGTCGGCAACCCTTGTGGCCATCGGGGATTCCCTCACCTACGGGTGGATGGTGCGAAAGGGCTATCTCGACTTTTTGAAAGAGATGCTGACGGAGAAATACCCGAAAAACGGCTTCAGGCTTATCAACAAGGGTATCCCCGGCGACACGGCCGAAGGCGGCCTGCATCGCGTCGACCCCGATGTCTTCTTTTACGGACCGGACTGTGTCCTCCTTCAGTTCGCCCTGAACGACGCCTTCGTGGGCTACACGCCGGAGGATTACCGTCTGAACATGGAGACCATCATCAGCGAGATCCGGGGAAACACGGGGGCCGAGATCGTTCTCGTGACCTCGTCCTACATCGGCGAGAATGAGTGGAACGAGGTGATTGAAAAATCCTTTTACGGAAGCCTGGAGGACCTGGCCCGGGCCTACGGGCTTTCGATCGCGCGGGTCCACGAGCACTGGAAGCGATGGGTCCGGGACGGGGGCGACCTGGGGGAACTGGTCCAGCCGGACGGCGTCCATCCGACGGTGACGGGTTACAGGCTGATGGCCGAAGCCGTCATGGAACTCTTCCTCTGACGAAAGACGCTCTTCTTCCGGTATCGAGTGTCAGGTGCGGGGTCGGTGTTGTCGGCTGTGCCGGAAAAAAAGAATATTCTGCCCATTGAAAATTCAACACTCATCACTCAAAACTGCCGGTGTTCTTTTTCCAGAACCCGGCGGTACGTGTCCAGATACTCCTCTTTTCGATCTATCGCCAGGGCATCCTCGATGGTTTTTCGCGCCTCGTCGAAGCGCCCCTGCATGAATAGGGCATTGGCGAGGTTGTTCATGACATCGGGGTTCGAAGGCGCCCGCTCCAGGGCTTTGCGGTAAAATGCTTCCGATCGGGCGTAATCGCCCTTTTGATAGCAAAGATTCCCCAGGTTGAAATGGGGGACCATCCATTCCTTCCTCTTTCCGGCCGCCTTCAGGTACTCCTTTTCCGCCAGGTCGTTGAGCCCCTTCTTTTCGTAGATGACCCCCAGGTCGTTGTGCTGCTCCGCCGTCAGTGTGTCTTCGAGAATGATGACCTGAGGCACCGAACAGGACAGGATCAGGCAGAAGAGCGGGAGGACGACCGTCAGCGGTAGACCAGAAGGTATGTGGATCCTGCTTTTGTCCATTGTTTCTCAAATTCTGGGTAGGGGTATCGTTGAGAAGCCCGGTAGCCGTCGTGGGCGATGAGGCCCCCTTCGTCGTAACCGAAGACCACCAGGTAGTGGGGCCGGGAGACCACCCAGAAACCCCGATCGATGAGCACGATGACGGGCACGCCTTCGCAAACCGCCGACCGGAGATCCTCCAGGCGGCCGACGGCCGACCGGGTTTTGAACCCCCGGGCGCGGGCAACATTCTCCAGGTCGGTGATCAGGGCCCCTTTCAGTTTTTCGCTGTAGGTGCTTTTGCCGATGGTTCTCTGGTCGACGGTGTCACCGTAATAGTTGAGGACGGAAGCGAGTGAAGCAGGACCACAGTACCGTGTATCCTGCTTCACAAAGGGTACGCCTTCAATGACGTGGGTGATTGCCGTCGCGGCAATGAGAACAGAGAGAAAAATAGGTTTCAACGCCGGTTACTTGATCACGATCTGCTTGTCATAGAGCTTGAGGATCAGGAGGACGAGCAGGATGACGAGCAGGAGGCCGATGACGAAGCCCCATCCATCCCCGCCCGCGGGCAGCTGGTCCGATGCCTGCGCCAGCAGATGGATCTGTTCGTCCGACATGCTCTGGAGCTTGTCCCTGATTTCCTCGGCATTCAGTCCGTAGGCCTTGAATTTCTCGACCACGATCCGGTTTTCAAGGACCCGCTGAATTTTCCCGATCTCCTCGCCTCTCATCGTGGCTGCCGTCTCCGGGGAGGACGCGAGGGAGGACACCATACCGGCCAAGGCCGGAGATGTCACGAAGAGGGACATGTAGGCCGTTACGACAAGGGCCAGCAATGGTTTCCTGAATCTCTTGATCATGACACTCTCCTTCGTTGGGTTTTGCGCCCCTTGTATCACTGATCCGGCTTCCGGCACAACATCTTTTTGCCTTCTCACAGTCTGCGCATCCCCTGTCGGGGGCTCTGTGGCACATTTTTCGCACTAAAGTAACGGCGGTTGTAAACCGATAATAGAAACGGCAAAAACATGAGTCCCTCGGCTAACTTCAGCACTCCAAAATAAACCGAAACCCCTTATGGGCAAACGGTTATACTGTTTGGTGGAAGTGTAGACCAGAGGCTCGTGGGGTTCACTGGGGTACACGCGTCGGCAGAGACGTCGGTATCCTGGTTGCCCTTTGCTCGGAGGTCGGAAAAATGATCGAATATGTCTTTGTGGTCCTGATCAGCCTGTCCGTCGTGGGTGCGTGGATTTACGCCCTCATGGAGTAAAGGCCGGTCCGGAACCCCTTCATGGCGGATGACCCGGCCCTTCAGTCGAAGAGGCCGGAATTTTTTTCCGCCGTCGGCCCTCCCGATCCTACATCCACTGCATGAAGCGCTCCTCGTACTCCTTTTCCAGAGTTTCCTTGTGGCACCTCTCCTCTTCGGTCAGCTTCGCCAGGGCAGCGGCAATCTTCGTCCCCTTGTAGTTTTTCAAAAGTTCCTTGTAAAAGTCGTAGGAAAGCTTCTCCATCTGCATCGCGTACATCATCACGTCCTGGGGGTCGCTGTCCGGTCCCAGCTCCCGCTCGACCATGTAATCGGTCAGTTTCATATCGGCCACCTCGCACTTGCCGCCGATCTTGTGCGTCTTGTGCGTCTGGAGGGCTTCCTCTAAAAGCTTCCGGTGCCCCGACTCCTGCTCGGCCAGTTCGCCGAGCAGTTTCCTGGCAGCCTGGTTTTTGACTTTTTTCTGGAACATCAGGTAAAGCTTGCTGGATTTTTTCTCCTTGTCGATAGCGTATTTCAGAACATCGTCGAGCGTCTTGAACTTCATAGGAACCTCCTCCAGTGGAATAAAAGACCCGGCGAACAATGAATACCCTTGTGCGGCCCGGCATGTTATATTTCGATCAGGATTGTGGCGGCCCACCGGGGGCCTGTCATGAAACCGTCTCCGGGGAGGGCTTATATCACAAAAGCCCCCGGATATAAACAACTCTCCGCCTGACCGGTTACCGCCGTGTTCGACCCTGTTAAAAAAGCCGAAGAAACATCCCGTGTCGTCTGCCGGGGGGACTCACGGAAATACTACCGGTTCAGGGCCGCGAGGTTTTACGGCGGGATCGCGACGGCCGATTGCACCGGCTGCTGCCTGCGGTGCCTCTTCTGCTGGGCCTGGGAAAGGGTGGTCTCGCCGGAAGCCCCGGGTCCGTTTTACACGCCCGCCGAGGTCGCGGCTCATCTCGTCGGCATCGCCCGCAGGAAGAAGTTCCGTCGGCTGCGAATCAGCGGGAACGAACCCACGCTCTCGAGAGATCACCTGATGGGTGTCCTCGAAAAGATTCCGGAAGAGTACGAGTTTATCCTGGAGACGAACGGCATCCTGCTCGGTTGCGACCCCTCCTACGCGAGGGCTCTCGCCAGGTTCAAAAACCTCTGTGTACGGGTGAGTTTCAAAGGGACCACGGAGGGGGAGTTCGGCCGTCTGACAGGGGCGGACCCCGGGGCCTTTCGCCTGCAGGTCGGGGCCCTGAGGAACCTTCTCGAGGCCGGCGTCCGGGTTTATCCCGCCGTCATGGTCAGTTTCTCGTCCGCTGAAAATGTCCGGAATCTCCGGCGCAGACTCGAGTCAATGGGAGTCGACGAGGTGGAGGTCGAGGAACTGGTTCTTTACGGCGATGTGGAGACAAGGCTCCGGCAGGCCGGTATCCCCTGCGTCGCCGGCTATGAGCCCTCGGACATTCCTCCGGAGCAGATATGATCTTCCGGTGCCCGGGTGTTATCGCGACGGAGGAATGCCTGTTTTCAGACCCTGATGTCGAGGAGGTTTCTCCGCATCTCATCCCCGGTCTGGAGGGTCTTGAGGTTGGCGCTGAAAGCGTACTGCGTGAGGATGAGGTTGACCATTTCTTCTTCAAGGGAGACATTCGAGGATTCCCGGTATTCCCGTTCACCGTCGGCAGGGGGCAGGGGGCTTCCGGGTGTGTCGACGGTGCCGATGGATACCTTGACGCCTCCCGACGGGGCCTCCTGAAGATCGGCCCGGCTTTTCTTGAACCCGGCGGTACCGGCGTTGGCGATGTTGTCGGCCGTCACGTCGAGCTTTGTGAAAAGGGCTCGGAGAGCCGAAAGCGCGACACCCATGGCATTCGACATCGTTGATCCCCTCCTCGGTATTTCAACGGATCTATCGACAGGTTGTGACAGAAACTTGAGTCTTTCCGGCCCGTCGCGGGGTTTTCACCGGAGAGGAAGGCCGCTCCGGTGTTTTCCCACCGGCCCTTTTGTGGTAAGAATATCCCGTCCCGTCGTCTCAATCCAGGGCCGTGTGCAGCCCCTGCCCGGGAAGAGGATGGTGCCGGTGGATATGGAGATCTTCAGACGGCTGGCATCGCGGAAGTACAGCGATGCACAGCGTCTGCTCGCAATTGTCGCCCAGGGTGTTTTTCTCGGGGCCGTGGGCCCCGTTGCCCTTGTTTATTTTTCCCTCTTCCTGGACTCCCTGACGGGATTTGGGGGATTCCGGGGTGAGACGGCGGCGCTCATTGCCGGCGTCGTCTTCGCCGTCGAGGGGTTTGCCTTCGCCGCCTGGACCGTTGCGACCCAGTACCGGGTCGGGAGGGGGACGCCTTCCCCGCTGATGCCCACCCGGAGGCTGATCGTGGAAGGACCCTTCGCCTTCTGCAGGAATCCCATGGCCTTCGGCGCTTTCTTCTTCTACCTGGGCGCGAGCCTGCTCGCCGGCTCCCCCGCGGCCGTTGCCCTGACGGTCGGTCTTTTTTCTTTGCTGGTGATTTACATCAAGGTCATCGAGGAAAAGGAGCTCGAACTCCGTTTCGGCCGGGAATACCTGGATTACAAAGGCAGAACCTCTTTCATCATTCCCGGTCGATCGAAAGGTCCTGCGGGGAGGTGACCGCAGTCGGGTTCCCGTGGCAGACCCGGCGACGGCCCGTCCTTCGATCTGCGTCTCTCCGGAAGGCCGACCGGTGCCGCTGACCCCTGTGTTCCCCGCTGCGGGATCACAAAGCGTCGGCGGCCTTCCGGGCCGCGATGATGACCGGGTCCCACACCGGAGAATAGGGCGGCGCGTAGCTCAGGTCGAGATCGATCATGTCGAGCACGGTGAATCCGGCGTGCAGGGAAGTGGCGAGGACATCGATCCGCTTGGCGGCACCCTCGACGCCGACGATCTGCCCCCCGAGGAGCCGTCCGCACCCCTTTTCAGCGAGGACCTTGACGGTGACTTTCCCCGCCTGCGGGTAGTAATGTGCCCGCGTCATGCTCTCGATCTTGCCGGTGACATACTCGAGGCCCAGTGCCCGAATTTCCCGTTCCTGAAGACCCGTCCGCGCGACCTCATAGGCGCAGATCTTGCTCACGGCGGTGCCGACCACCCCGGGAAATGTCGCATACCCTCCCCCGATGTTGATACCGGCGACCCGCCCCTGCTTGTTGGCGATCGTCCCCAGGGCGAAGTGGACGGGTCTTCGGCTCACCAGGTGGAAGGATTCCGCGCAGTCGCCGCCGGCCCAGACGCCCTCGACGGACGTCTGCATCCGGTCGTTGACCATGATGGAACCCCTCACTCCGAGGGGGATGCCGGCGTTCCGGGCCAGGGCGGTGTTGGGTTGTACGCCGAGGCCCGTGATGACGATGTCGGCCGGGAGGGAGCGTTTGTCCGTGGCCACCGCAGCCACTCTTCCATCCCGGGTATCGAAACCCTGCAGCGATTCGTTCCGGTAGAGCTTCACGCCGACCTTCATCAGCGCGTCGGAAACGAGGCTTCCCATGTCGGGATCGAGGGTGCCCATGACCTGCTCCGAGCGTTCGACGAGGGAGACCTCCACCCCACGCATGACGAAGGCCTCCGCCATTTCCAGGCCGATGTAGCCTCCGCCGACGATGACGGCCCGACGGGGCCTTTCCCCGTCCACCACACGCCGGACCTCGATTCCGCTCTGCAGGGTATGAACGCCGTAGATTCCGCGGGCGTCCCGGCCGGGCACATCGGGGTAGAAGGGGATGGCGCCGGTGGCGATCATCAGGATGTCGAAGGGTTCCCGGAGTTCTTTTTCCTTCCCGAGATCCCGGACGTGGATCCTGCGGTTCTTGATGTCGATTTCCGTGACCTCATGGAGAACCCGCGCGTCGATGTCCCTTTCTTTGCGAAATTCTTCCGGTGTGACGGCGATGAGGGATTCCACGTCGTCGACGACACGGCCGACGTAGTAGGGAATGCTTCAGGCAGAGTAGGAGGTGTGCGGACTCTTTTCGAAGACGACGATTTCCAGATCCTTTCGGTGGCGGCGGGCCTGCGAGGCCGCGCTCATTCCCGCCGCATCGCCCCCGATGACGACAAGCCGCGTCTTGGTCATGTTTTCTGCTCCTCCCGGTCCTTTTGCCGTGCCCGGTGCCACGGTCAGTCTTTTTATATAAGAGTTCGGTCCCGCAGATCAATGCAAAAATTCCCCGCCGGCCGCAGAGTCCTGAAGTCGGGTGAACGCCGCGCGGGAATTAGGGACAACAAAAAACCCCGTTGCGCGACCCGGGGGTTCCTGTAACAAGTCTCTCCGTAAAACGAACATGAAAACGAATGGTCCGTTCCGGGGGGGTGGGAGACCTATTTTTGCGGAACATTCACAGGGCAGGTGACCAAGTCACCCCACCAGCCCTGCCCCCGGGCCGTTTTCTTGTCGTCGTCCGAGCATTGATGATGCCCCCACATGCTGAATGCCGCGTGATCGAGGCTCTGCCACGTCACACCCCGCTTCCACATTTCCGCCTTCTGATTCGGCGTGGCACAGCCGTGAATGAACAGACTCAAAAGAATGAGCACAGCGAGCCGTTTCATGGAATGTGTTTCTCCCTGTTCGTCGCGGGTATGGACAGCCGACGAAAGGCCTTATTTCCCCGTCACGACGAAGACGCCTCTTCTGTTTTTAGCCCAGCACTCTTCGTTGGCGTCCGAACAAAGAGGCTTCCCGAACCCGTAGCTCACCGTGGAGATGCGTTTCGCGTCGACACCCATCTTCACGAGCGCTTTTTTGGCGGATTCCGCCCTTCGCCGGCCGAGCGCCATGTTGTAATCCTCGGTTCCTCTCTGGTCGCAATGACCTTCAATCTCCACGGCGCAGTCCCCGTATCTTTTGAGCCAGTCGGCATGCCTTTTCAGCGTGTACTGCGCCTCTGCCGTGATCCTGCTGCTGTCGAAATCGAAGTGGATGCCGGTCAGCTCGTATCCCGCGGAGGCGGGTTCCGCTGCCGCCGGCGCCTTTGATGCATCGAGCGCCTTGGGTGTCTCCGGGAGGACAGGCGTCTTGGCGCATGCCCAGATGAAAGCGAGCCCCAGGGCAAGGATGACCGCAACGAGGCCGGGGTCCCTGTTCTTTACGATCAACTCCGACATAGAACCCCTCCTTCCCTTGTCATTTCTTTTCCCCGGACCATGTCCTCCCCTGTTTGTCTCTTCGCCGGTCGGTTCGTCGCGGACTTCCCGATGCCGAAACGTCTGTGAACGGGTTGAATGAGGCTTCCGATGACTTGCCGGTCGAACGGTGATCCTCCCGTCTGAAGGGTTGCTTTTTTGAAAAAGATCTCTTTTTTTCCGAAAAATCCGCCGGAAGGCTTTTGAACCGTCGTCCGGCCTGGAAAGACACGGGCTACCCCCGGCCGCAAAAAGGGGTAAGACGGCATTTCAATAGCACTTTTGTCGTTTCATGTGAATAAAAAAAGACGGCGGGCAAATTTCTCCGTCGGGAGGGGAGCGCTATCGATAGGGCCGGAGTTCTTTTCCCTGGTCGAGGAGCACCCGCAGGGCGCCCTGTGCCAGGGCTTCCATCTCGTCTTCGCCGGGGTGGAGGAAGACGGGCGCGATGAATAGAACGCGGGATCGGATCCAATCGACGAGCCTCTTCGAGTGAGCGAGTCCCCCGGTCAGGACGATGCCGTCCACCTCGCCGTTCAAAACGGCCGCCATGGCGCCGATGTCCTTGGCAATCTGGTAGGCCATGGCCTGGTAGATGGAGGCTGCTCTTTCGTCACCTTTCTCAATCGCTGACTCGACGGCGACGGCGTCCGTCGTGCCCAGGTAGGCCGCCAGTCCCCCCTGGCCGACGAGTTTCCGCTGCAGGTCCCTGGGGGCATGTTTCGCCGACTGGACGAGTTCGACGAGCTCAAGGGTCGGAAGAGTCCCCGCCCGTTCGGGCGAGAAGGGCCCTTCGCTGAGGCCGTGGGTGCAGTCGATGACGCGACCCCGGCGGTGGGCTCCGATCGTAATGCCGCCGCCGAGGTGGGCAACGATGAAATTGACGGACTCGTAGCTCTTCCCCATGGCCTCCGCCGCCTTCCTCGCGGCCGCCTTCTGGTTCAGGGCGTGAAAGGCGCTCTTTCGCTCGATGTCGGGGATGCCGGATATCCGCGCCAGGGGTTCGAATTCATCGGTGCTGGGCGGGTCGATGATGATCGCCCGGATCCCCGAGGAACGGGACATGTCGAGGGCGATGGCCGGTCCCAGGGCGGAAGGATGCTTCCCGAACCGTCCCGCCAGGAGGTCATCGCACATGGCCTCGTCGATGATGTAAGCCCCTGCCGGCCCCGGTTTGCCGAGCCCCCCCCGACTGATGATGATATCGAGCCGATCGGGGGCGATCCCGTTTTTCTTCATGAAGGCCGCGACGTCCTGCCTCCTCCGGGGGAGTTGGTCCCGGAGCTCCCCATAGCCTGCGAGTTCCTGACTGCTGTAGCTGATGGTTTCCTGGGCCACGGCCTTTGCGTCTTCGAAAAAGGCGACCTTGGTCGACGTGGAGCCCACATTGATGGCGAGAATTCGATGGGTCTTCTTCATTTTGATGTTCCCGACAGCAGAACGGCAAGGGCGATTTCCGCGAGTTTGTTCTCGCCCGAGGTGATGGGGTAGTTGATCACGACGGGGTGAGTCGTGCCCATGAGTACACCCGCCATGGGCGTCCCGGCGATGAAAACGGAGATCTGGGCCGTGAGGTAGCCCGCTTCGACGTTCGGCACGAGGTAGATGTCCGCCTGCCCCGTGACGGTGCTATGGACGCCCTTGCGCGTGGCGGCCCTCTCGTTCACGGCACAGTCGATGTCCAGCGGCCCTTCGATGGTGACATCCCCGAATTGTTTCCGCTCGGCCATCTTCGCCAGGATGGCCGCGTCCATCGTGGAGGGGATGGCGGGGTTCACCTGTTCGATGGCGGATAGCGCCGCGATCTTGGGCGACGCGATGCCGAGGAGGCGTGCGAGCTGGACGGCGTTTTCCGTGATCGTGATCTTGTCCGCGATGGAGGGGCTGTTGTGGAGGTAGGTATCGGTAACCATCGTGAGCCGGTCCAGGGCCGGCGGGTCAAAGAGGGAAACGAAACTGGCGACACGGTTTCGCAGCAACCCCCTTTCCCGATCGAGCACGAGGTCGAGGAACGGCTGATGTCCCAGGGATCCCTGCATGACGATGTCGGCCCTGTTCCCTCTCACAAGGTCGATGGCAAGTGCCGCAGACCGGACGGGATCGGGCTCGCCGATGATTTCGAAGTCACGGGGGGAGAACCCCCGTTCTCGAAGTGTTTTCTCCGTCGCTGCGACGTCACCGACGAAAACAGGTACGATCAGGCCCGCCCTGACTGCCTCGTGGAGGGCCGCCGGTCCGACCGCCGGTCCCGAGGGGGCGAAGACGAGTCTTTTTTTCCCTGTTCTCCCGGCGGCTTCCCGGATGTCTTTGAAGTTCCTCAGCATAGGACTATGCCTTCCTGACCCGGTCGGCGGTGACGACGCCGAGGGCGATCTCGCCGACGATGGCGTCATGAAAGTCCGATCGGGAGGGAATGATCACGGGACCCCTCGTCGTCATGACGAGAGACCGTCTCCTGACATGGGGGATGACGAAATCGAGCTTCACCAGGATGTTGCCCGTGGAAAGGTTGGGCATCAGCAGGATCTCGGGAAACGCCGCCTTTCCAATCGGGATTTCGGCGTAGCTCGCAAAGGACTTCCGTCCGGCGAGAAAAATGTCCGCGATGGACGTGGCGTCGATGACTTCACAGGAACCGAGTTCCCCTTTCCGTGCAACGTCCCGCAGCCTTTCGAAGTCGCGGTAGGACTCCAGGGTGCCGCCGATCTCCCTCTGGCCGGACAGAACGGAAATTCTCGGCTTCGGATAACCCAGCAGGTGAAAGAGAAAGACGGCGTTCCGGATGATTTCGATCTTGCTTTCGTAATCGGGGTTGATGTTGACGCCGGTGTCCGTGAGGGACGTCAGGTGACCGAGCCCCCCGATGTCCCACAGGGAGATGACGCTGACCATCGTTCCTTTGCGAGCCTTCGATTCTTCCCGGATGATGGAGCGGTAGATGAAGGCCGTGGGGATCTGGCCCTTGCCGGCCATGTCGACGTCGCCTGAAAAGAGCATGGAAATGCCGCGGTTGGCGATCCCCTGGCGGTCCGACTCGAAGATCTTCTCGAAGGGGGTAATGTCGAATTGCGCCTCGCCTGCCAGCCGTTCGATCTTGTCGCGGCTCCCGATGAGAACAGGCTCGATAAAGCCCCGCTGCCAGCTCTGCTTGACGGCCAGCATGAACTCCTCGTCCTCGGGGGCGAGAACGATGAATCGCTTGGGGCCCTTCTCGGCCGCGAGCCGGTCGAGATCGTCGAATGTCCGGATCACGGGATCATCCTTTCACGGGGTCTTCGAAAAGCCCTGCCTTGTTGCCAAGGCACGAAATCAGGGATCGGCGATGACGACGAATTGTTTGGCACACGAAATAGTGGTTGTCAAGGGAAATCAACGGTAGGAGTGGACGCCGGCCTCCGGGAATCACGGCGATTTCAGAAACCTCGCGAAAAGGATGTATCGCCTGCCGAGGTTTTCCAGGCGCCTGCGGACATCGATCCGTTCGGTCTTTTCGATGTCGTAACGTTCCGGCAGCAGTTTGATCTGCTCGCTGCGGATCAGGATGCGCTTGAGAAGGCCATCGCAATGGAGACCGATGCGGCTTTTCTGCGAGGGGATGTCCGCGACCATCTTAACTGTGACGCCTCCTTTGCGGAGCCGCCCGAAATCGAATTCCTCGTCAGAGGCCCTGGAGAGAACCGCTGTTTTTAAATGTGCGATGACCTTCGCGGCGTCGGCTTTCCGGACCGGGTAATGATCGAGGATGAGGCTCGTGTTGAACTCCGCCTCCGAGAGGACGCCCTATTGAACCCCCTTCGTTTTCCTTCCGGCCTCCGTCAGGACGGGGATGATGCTCTCGCCGTCTTTCCCGATCTCGAAGAGGCTCTTGATGATTCCGAACATGCCGGACGCACCTGACATGCTGCCGGCCGGCGGGGCTCAGTTCCGCAGGCCCCGGGGCGGGCGGTCGAGCCACCCCAGTTGGAGGGCTCCCCAGAGGCCGATGAGAATCGCCTCCGCCGTGTGATGCCTCAATGACTTGAGAAGCCGGATCCCGGACCATTCGATGATCTTCCGGGCAAGGTCTTTGGACCGGTTTTTCGCCTCCGTGCCGCTTCTCTGCTCTCGGGGGTAAAGGATGAGCCGGCGCCAGGTCTCGGCGCTGACCCGCCGCACGGTGACACCCCGCCGCGAAGCCTCCCGTTCCCAGAGGTCTGCGATGTCACCGCCACCCTCGATGAGCACAAGCTCGAGATCGGGGATGCTTTCGACCAGGCCGTGAATGGCGCGCCTCAGACGGGTCATGTTTCCGTAATTCTGCGAACGGTACCATCGCAGTTTTCCGCACCGGTCGTAGAGTGCAAGACCCGTCGTCAGGCCTAAATCAACAGCCAGCAGAGCGCCCATCTGTTTCGTTCCGTTTCACTCCTTCTGCGACAGGGAAATTAATGTTTTTTCCTGCCCGACGGTTCCGGCTGGAGGAGCCCGCTTTTTAAACCCTGATGAAGTTTCGGGGATGTGTACAGCGCAAGTTCCCATTCATCCTCTTCCCGCCTGTATTTGAGCACGTAGGTGTTCCCGTCATCGGCGAGCACCTTGAAGTAATCGTCGTTCTCGCCGTACCAGCGGTCCAGCAGCTCCCGGACTTCCAGCAGCTTGTCTCCGATAAAGAACTTGAGGGGTCTTTCATTCGCCTTGTGACCGTGGTAGCATATGACTCGGATTTTCATGACCTGCTCGCGGAATCGGAGAGACGCCGGGATTTCTTTGCGCATTATAAGGGCTTGCTCATTCGATAGCAAATGGATTCGGGAAGAGGTCGCGAGAAGGGCGGAGGCGGGTTTCGACCTTTCGAATGGAAAGGACCCGAAGGTCCGTAACACCTCCCCCGGCACCCACCCGGGGGGAAAGCGCTCACACGTTCCGGAGGCTACTATGAAGATCGGCATCCTCACAGGCGGCGGCGATTGCCCGGGTCTCAACCCGGCCATCAAGTGGGTGGTCAAGACCGCCCTGGACAGCAGACTCAGCCTCGAGCGGAAAGTACGCTTCGAAGTCCTTGGAATACGGGACGGCTGGAAGGGGCTTTGCGAGTCCTTCATTGTTTCGGAAGAGGATTTCAAGAAGTATGTCCTGCCACTGAACGAAGAAGTCGTTCGCACCTGGGACCGCTACGGCGGCACCATGCTCGGGACGTCGCGAACGAATCCCTTCAGCGCCGGAAAGGACCGGACGGAGGAACTCCTCTACAACGTCAGACACCTCGGCATCGACTGCCTGGTGGCCATCGGCGGCGAGGACACCCTGGGGGTGGCCTGCAGGCTTCAGCGAATGGGCATCAGAACCGTCGGAATTCCGAAGACCATCGACAAGGACCTCATGGGGACGGAATACACGCTCGGTTTCGAATCGGCCGTGCAGGTCATCACCGAGGAGATCGACCGGCTCCGGACGACGGCCGGATCCCACAGGCGGATCTTCGTCGTCGAGACGATGGGGAGAAACTCCGGGTGGCTCGCTCTCGAAGGTGGGGAATCGAGCGGCGCCTATATCATTCTCATCCCCGAGCACGACTTCGACATCGGGCGGGTGAACGAACTTCTCATCGAGGGACGGGAAAGGGGCGCCCGTTATGATATCGTCGTCGTTTCCGAGGGAGCCAAGCCGCGGGGGATGGGCGTCTTCGCCACCGGGCGGGAGGTCGACAGTTTCGGTCACATGACCCTGGGGGGCATCGGAGAGTACCTGGCGGGCGTGATAGAGAAAGGAACGGGGATTGAAACACGGTCCATCATCCTGAGTCACCTTCAGAGAGGGGGCGCCCCCTGCGCCTACGACCGCCGGATGGGGCGTTATTTCGGCATCGCGGCGGTGGACCTCATCGTCAGGGGGGATTTCGGCAGGATGGTCAGTTACCGAAACGGCCGGATCACTTCCGTTCCCCTGGAAGAGGTCGTCGACAGGGTGAAAAACGTGGATGTGAATACCCACTACGATGTCGGCCGCTACAACGGCAGGAGGACCCTCCTGCTGGAATAGCGCCGGGTCGTCGGGGTCTCCCCGAACGCCTCTTCACCTCAATTTCTTTGCGAGGCTTTCCCAGTCTTTCACTTTTTCCGCCTTTTCGGTCCTGTCGAACCAGAAGGCGGGGGGGGTGTGTTTTCCGGCCGATTGGATGATGTTCGGCCCGCCGACGAGAGCCCTGATTTTGAGCCCTTTGCGGCTCAGCTCGTCAAAGACGGCACCGCCGTTCCAGGGTACGACGGGATAGGCCTCGTATTCATTCTCCCGCAGCCAGAGCTTGAGCGTCCTCGCGCCGATCACGCCGGACTGAAGAAGCACCACGGGGTATCGCGAACCGATGGCCTTCAGGGCCTTGCGGCTGCCGGGTTTCGCCCTGCCCGGCGCCCCCTCGACGAAGAGCCCGCTTTCGACGTCCACGACGACGATCTTCGCCCCTTTGACCGGCGAAAGGAGCAGCCCCTCGTCCTCGTCGCTCCCCGATTTCACCCGGATCCTGTGAACGCCGGATTTGGCGACCCGGTAGGGCTTGAGAGCCACCCCGCCCTTTCCGGAAAGGTTCTTGCCGATCAGTTTCCCGTCCACGTAGAACTCCACCAGTTCCCCGCCCCTCTCGAAGAAAAGGCCTCTCGTCTCGGCCCGCAGCATGACCTCCTCCCCCTTCACCGCGACAAGGTCGCTGCAGACGACGTCCGCGGCGGCAGCCGCAGGCGAGAACAGGGCGGGCAAAAAGGCGAGAAGGAGAAGCGCAGGGATTTTCATGTTCTTTCTCCATCGCCCGCGGCCGGGCTTTCCTGCAGCCAGAGGAGGGTTTCGCGCACGATCAGGTCATAGACGGAGGCGTCGGAAGATCCGTCTGGCCGGTCGAAGGAGTGATCTCCGTCCTTGATCGTGCGGAGTTTCCATGGGGCCTTGAGGCGGTTCAAAACCGCTTTCAGCAGATCGGTGTCGCAGAAGGGGTCTCGGGTCCCGGCAAAAAAAAGCATGGGGATTCCTATGTCGTGGAGATGGTCGTCCCTCAATCGTCCCCTGTCTCCCGGCGGGTGGAGGGGATAGCCGAGAAAGACCAGGCGATCGGCCGGAAGGAGGCCCGCGGCGACAACACGGGAGGCGATCCTTCCGCCCAGGGATTTCCCGGCTGCGATGAGGGATGTGACGGTCACCCCCGCCTCTTCCGTCAGGAAACGGCAGGCCGCCCGCCACGTCTCGCCGAGGACCCCCTCGTCGTCGGGCATCTTCGCGCCCCTTTCCCGGTACAGGAAGTTGAACCGGAGGGTGAGATACCCCGCTTCCGCGAGTCCCCCCGCGAAAGAGGCCAGCAGGGGGTGTTCCATGTCGTTCCCCGCGCCGTGGGCCACGACGACGGCCGCGCCCTGCCGGAATCGGCCGGGTATGGCGAGAAGGCCGGAGGTGGTCCCGCTTGCCCCGACGGGGAAGCTCACCTTGTGCAGAGAGAAAGATTTCAATGCAAACACCTCGCCCCCGGGATTCATCGGGCGGACACCCGACGGGTATTTCTTATTCTTAAACGATCGGCCGGGAAACTTCAACGGGGTAAGATGGACTTGCCGTCCCTTCCGGCAGATTTCATTCCCCTCGGAAAATGTGTTTGCCTTGAGGTGCGGAAGAAGTGTAATTTGATCAAAGAAGTGTTTCCTCCGTATCCTGCGGAGGGTCACCTTACGGAGAAAGGAGGATTGCGGTTATGATAAGGCAGGAGGACAGGGGCTGGAGCCCCTACCTGGCCGGGGCGCTGTCCGGTGTCGTATCAGTGCTTTCGGTGTGGTTTGTCGGACATTATTTCGGTGCGTCGACCAGTTTTGTTCGTTTCGCCGGCGCCCTGGAAAGTCTCTTCGCGCCGGGGCGGGTGCAGAGTCTCGAATACTTTGTCAAGACGCCGGCCGTCGTCGACTGGCAGTGGATGTTTGTCGTGGGCATTCTGCTCGGGTCATTGATCGCCTCCACGGCTTCCCGGAGTTTCAAGTGGCAGGCCGTTCCCACCATGTGGGAAAAACGATTCGGTCCGGGCATTCCGAAGCGCGCTCTCGCGGCCTTTGTCGGCGGCGCCATCGCCATCTTCGGCGCCCGCCTCGCCGACGGGTGACCGAGCGGGCACGGGCTGAGCGGTTCGCTCCAGCTGGCCGTAAGCGGTTTCATCGCCCTCGCGGGTTTTTTCCTGGGCGGTATCGTCGTCGCCCGCATCCTGTACGGAGGTGAAGGCAAATGAAGATGCTCATCTACGGATTGGTGACTGGCGTCCTTTTCGGCTTTCTTATGCAGAAAGGACGGGTCCTGCGATACGACAAACAGATCGGGGCCCTCCGGCTCATGGACATGACGATCGTGAAGTTCATGCTGTCGGCCGTCCTGGTCGGGATGGTCGGTGTTTACCTGCTCAAGGATATGGGGCTCGCGAAGCTTTCCATCAAACCGACGATCCTCGGGCCGGTGGTCCTGGGAAGCCTCATCTTCGGCGTCGGCTGGGGGCTTCTGGGCTACTGCCCCGGGACGCAGGCCGGCGCCCTGGGGGAAGGGCGCTGGGATGCCCTCTGGGGAATTCTCGGGATGATCTTCGGAGCCGCACTGTTCGCGGAATCCTACCCGGCCCTGAAGGGTACCGTCTACACCTGGGGAAACCTGGGCAGGATCACCCTGCCGGAGGTGCTCGGTGTGAGCCACTGGGTCGTCATCCCCGTATGCATCATCGCAGGCCTTGCCCTTTTCCGGTGGTTCGAAAAGAAGAGGCTATAAAGAGAAAGGCAGGGTGGAACGGCCATCAGCCGGAACTGAAGAGCGAAATAAGGACACAATTATCGCGGGTGCCCCGGAAAGCCGTTCCGGGGCACTTTTTTTGCATTTTGACAGTGAGCCGGACCGGCGGCCCTTGTCATTCGGGTGTTGTCGGCGGATTTGTCGAAAAAATCCTCATGAAAGCCGGTACTTATACTGACCATACCGGCCGGATGAAAAGTCAGGGAGGCCTTTGGATGGAGCAGAGGGACGAGGCATCTCTCGGGTCGACGGATGTGAAAATGGATGACGTTTCACCGGGTGATCGTGAAAAAGGCGAAGATTCCCCGGCGAGCGGCAAGTGGACGGACGAACAGGTGGATACCCTGATCGAAAGGGTTGCCGAGGGGATTTCCTCCATATTCCCATCTCAACCGGCTCAACCCTTTGTGCGCGAGAGGACATTGTCTCTCGGGGACATCAGCCCCGGCGTGATCAAACGGGTGAAGGCGATCACCGGCGGCATGAGAGACTTCGGCGCGTCCTACCGGGTCTCCCAGTACCTGAGCAATCCCGATATCAGCCTGTCCCGGGTCGCCGCGGCGATCAAGGCCGATCCTGTGCTGACGGGAAAAATCCTCCACACGGCAAACTCGGCCTACTTCGGGGGCCAGAACATCGATTCCATCACCCAGGCGCTTCATCTGCTGGGACTGAACAACATCAGGAATATCGTTTACCACAAGGCCTTCTCCAGGGTCATCCGGAAAAAGGGTTCTCTCACCGATGTCGTCGTCGAACTTCTCTGGGAGCACTCCGTCGTGACCTCGATCTGTGCCTTTCACGTGGCCGGGGCCTTCGACGGTCTGGACCGGGATTTCATGTTCACGCTCGGGTTGCTTCACGATGTCGGCAAATTCGTCAACGCCGAGATCTTCCCGACCATGGGGTATACCGGGGATTACACGCTGCCCTACGCCGGCGGGTTCGGCATCGACGATGAGGACAGCCTCTTCGGCATCAATCACTGCCTCATCGGGCGGATGGCGTTCGAGAACTGGGGGCTTTCGGAGACCATGGTCTATGCCGTGGAAAGGCATCACCACCCCTCCTTCATACCCAGGGAGGAACTGGGTGCCGATGGAGAACGCCTCGGGTGCCTGACGGCGCTTTTTGTCGCCAACCAGATCGCCAAGCTGTTCGTCGACGAGGAGAAGCGGGGCGTCTTCACGATCGAACCGCTCCCGCCTTCTTACGCCCACCTGGTGAACCGGCAGGAACTGGAGAGGCGCTTCTCATCGAAGGCGATTTATTCGGAGATCAGGAAAGCCCGCGTGCTGATAGGGAGTTATCTGTGACAGGGGTTGAGGAAGGGCCCCCCGAGGAAGGTCCGGGGAAATGAGCAGACAGATATTTATCGCACCCCGCAAGGACATCGTCGCTTCCGAGGCGCAGGAGCTGAGGAGGAGGATTTTTTCGATGATCGGTGACAAACCGGGAAAGCTGGTCGTCGATTTCGAGGGCGTCAACGCGATCGACTCCATCGGACTGGGCGTTCTCATCTCAGCCCGCAACCGCCTCAAGAAGTCCGGCGGGGAGCTGGTGGTGACGAACGTTTCGAAAGATATCTTTCATCTTCTCCAGCAGATGCACCTCGACTGTCACATCGTCTTCAAGCCGGCCGATTGAGCGTCCGTGGCGGGAAAGGGCGGCCGCACCGGGCGGAGACATCATTTCTTCGGTGCGGGCAGGGGGTCCTGACCGGACCGGATTTTCTGGGCCCGTTCGAGAAGCTCATTCTGTCTTTGAACCGTTTCCCTTGAGTAGGGCGCTGGCTTCATCGCCTCTTCTTCCAGCTTGCGGGCCGCCGCGTCCCTCTTGCGGTATTCTTCAGCCTCGTATCTCTTCAGCTCTTCTTTCCTCTGATTTTCCATTTCTTCCGGCGGTGCCGGCGGCGGTCCCTGCGGTCCGCGCTGCGGCACGTTCAGAGTCTTTTCTTCCGTGGCGGTGCTGCGGGGAGCAGGCGCCGGCGATGTCTCCGGCGTGTATTCGTATTTCCTGACGCCCCTGATTGTCTTGTCGGGGGGCTTGTCGGTGATGACGACGGCGCCGCTTTTATCCTTGTATTCGTAGAGGGTCTGCCCCGGCGCCCCTGCGGCAAGGCAGAGGATAAAGGCGGCGAGCACCAACAGAGTCCCGGCAACCCGCATGCGGCTCTCTTCCCGTGACGTCATTCAATCCACCTCGGTGTCTTTTTATTCATCTTAGCTCAATCAAGCCGGTTTTTCAATGTTCCTGCGGGGTTGTTTTTGACATCGTGCCGATCCCCGTCGGGAGGCTCTGTTTTTGAGGTATCCATCCTGCCGTCCTGCCGCTTCCCTTTATTCCCATACGCCGGCGACGAACATCCGGGCCGTCGGTCGGATATGACAACAGCTCCGTGGGGAAATGGTGGATTTTGCCGGGCACAGGCTGTGGATAAGATGTCCGCTTTTTTCTTTAACATATTTAATTTAAACATTTTTGATCTTTGGCCGATGTCATTATAAGACCCGGCATAATTCTTGATTGTCGTTATCCAGATGAGACGAAGTCTTCGGCCCCGTGGTTTTATTTTTAAATTGATAATAGATTCGGGATATTAGACGTTTGCCGGAGAGCATAGTGAATCCCTGGGTTACGGGTTTCCTGCCGGGTAAGGATTGAAGGCAGTCTGTACGGACCAAAAGTTATCAACAGAAAAAATTTTTTCCATGGCATTTTCAAACTTATCAACAGGCATAAATACAGCATTGCGCGGCATGAATGGATGCCGGTAAAATCCAGCTTTTTTCGTGACCAATTTTTGTTTGTTTACCTGCATTATATAAAATTAGACAATAATAATAGATATTTATTAAACTACAACACAGGTTTCCAATGGAGGTATTAGACCATGAAATAATACTTTTTCCTTACATAAAATCATACCGCCGCCCGATTGTTTTTTTTCGAAATGCAACGAATATAACGAATAAACAGTTTGAACGAATTTGCATGACGGGAGGTGGTGGAAGAAGGAGAACGAGAAGGTGTGAGGTCAACGGCCGGTGTTACCGGCGAGAAGTTTTTTTTTCACTAAATACCAGACAAGACGCGGGAGGAAAAAAATGGGAAAAATGATCAAATTCTTCAAGGAAGAGGACGGTGTCACGGCAATTGAGTATGCCTTGATCGCGTTCCTCATTGCGGTGTTTATCATCGGTGCGGTGACGCTTGCCGGTGAGCGGATCAGAGACACATTCCAGGCCATTGCAAACGCATTAGGCGGCGGTTAAAAGACGCCCGGGCCTTTCGATCCAGAATGCGGAGGGGTGCATTACCCGGGGGGAGTCGTCGCATTTCCCGGGTAATGCCTCTCGTTAAAACGTGCATCATTTTGTCTGTCATGGCCGAAAACAAGCCATTGGTCAAGGAGACGGAGATTTGACAATGTTGCGGGAAATCGTCGCGCTGGCCAGAAGTGAAGAGGGCGTAACTTCAGTCGAATACGCTCTCATCGCCTTGCTTGTCGCGTTGGTGATTGTGGTTGGCGTCGCAGCCCTTGGACAGAGGCTTGACGTCATGTACCGAAGCATTGCGGGCGCGTTCATACGATAAGCCGAAATCCGGACTGTTTTCTTAATTTTTTTGATGCGGGAACATGGATCCCTCGAGAATACTGATGGTCATTTTATTGAGCTTCCTTCTCGGTGTCGCCGCCGTCACCGACGTCCGCTCGCGCAAAATACCCAATCTCCTGACGTATCCGGCCATGCTGACAGGAATAGTTTACCATGCCGCCACGAAGGGATTCCCGGGTTTTCTCTTCAGTGCGGAGGGGCTTCTCCTCGGCGTTTCTCTTCTGATCGTCTTTTATTTTTTGGGGGGGATGGGCGCGGGAGACGTGAAACTCCTCGGAGCCGTGGGCGCATTGATCGGTCCGAAGGGCGTTTTCACGGCCTTTCTCTTTACGGCCCTGATCGGCGGTCTTTACGCCGGCGTGCTCCTCGCTCTGTCGGGGTACCTGGCGGAAACCGTGAAAAGGTATGGGACGATGCTGGAGACGTACATGTTCACAAGAAAGGTTTATTACATCCCTCCGGAGCGGCGGGATGGGAAAATGCCCGTTCTCCGTTATGGGGTCGTGATCGCGGCGGGAACGTTGTGTTCTGTTCTGCTGCCGTTTCCGTGAAGCCGAACAGGATCTTTTCAGCATGGGGGAGGTAAGGGTCAACACCGGATGGACGGATTAAAAGGCAACAGATGCAGTGATATTCATACAACGGAGAGATGCCATGGATAAAAAGAAACCGATCATCATGCTCAGCATCGCAGTCGTGATCGCCCTCGTGGTCACTTTGCTGACCTACATGTGGCTCAAGCGGCAGATCAGCACGGCCGAAAAGTCGATGGAAACACAGCCGGTCGTCGTGACCGCGGTCGACGTTCCGTGGGGCACGAATTTGACAAAGGAGATGATCAAGACGACTCCTTTTCTGAAGAGCAGCCTGCCGCCCGGCTACTTCTCCGACCCCGCGGAGGTCGCGGGGAGGACGCTCATCTATCCCGCCAGGTCCGGTGAACTTGTGCTGGAGTCGAGGCTGGCCCCGGTGAATGTGAGAACGGGAGGTGTGGCGGCGATGATCACGCCGAATAAGCGGGCCATGGCCGTCAAAGTCGACAAAGTGATCGGCGTTGCCGGTTTCGTTCACCCCGGCAACCGGGTCGACGTGCTGGTGACACTCGCGGAAACGGAAAAGCGACAAAACCCCATCACGAAAATCGTTCTCGAGAACATTCTCGTCATCGCCACGGGCTCGGAGATCGAAAAGACGGGCAAGCAGGAAAAGCCGGAAAAGGTGGACGTCATCACCCTGGAGGTGACGCCCGAGGAAGGGGAGAGGCTGGCCCTGGCGGCCACTCAGGGCAAACTGCAGCTCGCGCTCAGAAATTACGTCGATACGCAGTCTGTGAAAACAAGGGGCACGACCATACCCTCTCTGCTTTCCTCGGATGTGCTCTCGGGCTCGCAGAAAACCAAGAGAAAAGCTTCTCCGGTTTCACCGGGAGACAGATACACCGTCGAGATGATCAAGGGAGACACGGTCAAATACGAGACATTTTAAACGAAGGGGGAAGGCTCCATGAGGAAGAGGAAACGGAATGAACATATCGGTGCCGTCCGCATAATGTTCCTGGTGATGGTTTTTGTGATTTCACCTTCGCTCGCCGTCAACAGCTGGGCGGCTTCCGAGTCGGCGGCACCCGAAAAAATAATATTGTCCATCGGCAAATCGGAGATCGTCGACGTAGCCGAGCGGGTGAAAAGCGTATCCATGGACTCGAAGGGGATCGCCGATTATACCCTTCTCAGCCCCCGGAAGATCCTGATCACGGGGAAGGCGATCGGGGCGACCCGCATCGTCCTTCGGAAAGAAGACCAGACCGTCCTGCGCATCATGGACGTGGAGGTCGGTTCCGGCCTGAACGAGTTGAAAGTGAAAATCCACGAACTCTTTCCTGACGAGAAGGATGTCAAGGTGACGGCGGTCCACGACACGATTACCCTCTCGGGAACGGTGTCCGGCAGCACGAACCTGTCCCAGATTCTCGCGCTGGCCCAGGGTTACGCTCCCAGGGACAGGGACGGGAAACCGAAAGTGATGAACCTCCTCGAAGTGGGCGGGGTCCACCAGGTGATGCTCGAGGTACGGGTATCCGAAATGTCGCGCTCGCTGATGAAGAGACTGGGCTTCAACTGGAATTATATCAGCTCGAGCGGCAGCAACTTCGGCGTCAGCCTTTTGAACAACCTCACAAGCGGCGGATGGCCCGGGCATCCGCTGACGGTGACGGACCCGATCAACATGATCTTCCGATTCACGGGAGACGGCGCCTCGTGGACGTTCTTCATCGATGCCCTGAAGGACCAGGGACTGACGAAGGTCCTGGCCGAGCCGACGCTGATCACCCTGAGCGGGAGACCGGCCAGTTTTCTCGCGGGCGGTGAATACCCGATTCCCGTGCCGCAGGCGACCGGCGGGGGAACGACCATCACCATCGAGTACAAGACCTTCGGCGTCGGTCTCAACTTCACGCCCACGGTCCTGAGCAGCGGCAAGATCAGCATGCTGGTCAACCCGGAGGTGTCGGAACTCGACTTTACCAACGGGGTGGCCCTGCAGGGATACATGATCCCGAGCCTGACGACACGGCGTGTGTCCACGGTCGTTGAACTGGGCGATGGGCAGAGCTTCGCCATCGCGGGTCTTCTGAGGGATGATGTCCGCGAAATCGTGAGGAAGTTTCCCGTGCTCGGGGACATTCCCGTACTGGGCGCCCTTTTCCGGAGCAGTTCTTTCCAGAAAAACGAGACGGAGCTCGTGATCATCGTCACCCCGCGCCTCGTCAAACCCCTGGACATGGCAAAGCAGACCCTGCCGACGGACAGCTTCGTCGAACCGGATGATGTCGAGTTCTACCTGCTTGGAAGCCTCGAGGGCCGGGGCAAGGAGGAGCCCCGGGGGGCGGGGTCGACGCTGCGGTCGCTGCGCAGGGGCGGCGGACTCGAAGGGGATTTCGGCTATTTGAAACCTTGAAGGACAAAGGGAGGAAGTCATGCGGAAACCTATTTCGATTCTTGTTGGATTGCTGATGTTGATGTCTCTTGTCGCGGGGTGCGCGGCCACCCGTCTCGATATGGATTGGGGCACTTCCCAGAAACTGGCAACGTATAACCAGACCCTGAGCCCTGAGGCGGAGAAAAACCTGGAGCCCGTCGCCGGTCTGGATGGACAGTCCGCCCAGAAGTCCGTGGACAAATATCACAAGGATTTCGAGAAACCTGAAAAGCCGCCCGCATACGGCTTCGTGCTCGGCGGCGGCACGACGCAGAAATGAGACGGAGAGACCCCCGGAGATGGGAAATCGAATGCCGGGGACACACGAATCGCATCACAGGGAATGATGTCCGATGATCCGTCGCTTTTTGATTGATCGAAGGGGAACAACGGCTGTCGAGTATGCCCTGGTCATCCCCATGTTTGTCCTGATGGTCTTTGCCATCATCGACTTCGGCTGGTATTTTTTCACCCAGCACACCATTCAATACGCGACCAGGGAAGGCGTCCGGCTGGCCCTGGTGGGCAGGACGATCGTGAGAGAGGGTCATCCCCTCAGCCGGGAGGCCTCCATCATGACCACCATCCGGGAAAACGCCGCCGCCGCCGTCCGTTCGGGTGGTCTGGATATCAGCATATACGAGATCGATGCGGACTACAGCGACCCGGACAACTGGCAGGGTGTGCAGGACGCCGGCGGTGCGGGGAGCTACATGCGGGTGAGGACGATATACCATTATCGTTTTCTGACCCCTGTCATCGGGGCGTTCTTCACCAATGGGAGTATCTTGATCCGGGCGGAGGCGACTTACCGGAATGAGCTTTTTGATTGACGGGGAAAGCATGAACCGCGGTGAAGGGTTGAAGAACATGGACGATCCGATGTCCGGACGGGTTCCCGGGATGGAGGGGGAGCCGACTCCGGAATCGAACAAGGGGAGGCGGAGCCGAAATTCAAGGCAGGGCGAAAGGGGGGTTGCCGCCCTGGAGTTCGCCCTGATCGTGCCCCTTCTCGTTGTTCTTGCCTTCGCCGTGATCGATTTCGGAAGACTTTTCCACGCGAGGCTCATCGTCACGAACGTAAGCCGGGAGGGCGGGAGCCTGGCCTCCCGGGGGTTCAAAAACGGGAACGATCTCATCGCAATGCTCCAGTCTTCGGGAAGCCCCCTCGATCTGAGTGCCGATGGGAGGATTTACCTCACACGGGTCAAGGGCGGGACGCGCGATGAAGACCCCGCCATTGCGGCGCAGTTCAGCCGGGGCAACCTGAGCGTGTCGAGCGGCATTGACGCCGGTTTTTCCACGCTGGGGCTTTCGCCGGCTGTTTACGGGCACCTTGTTTTTGAGCCCACCCAGAACACGTCGGACATTACCGGGGTTACCGTCGTGGAAGTGTTTTACCTCTACCGTCCGGTGACGCCCCTGCCCGATTTCATCCAGGGTGTCTTTTTGCCCGACGGCGGGGGGATGATCATCAGAAGCCGGGCCGTTTTTCAGTCGGTCGATTCATAAGGGAAGTTTGACGCGAGGGATGCAGCCATGAGGCTTCAAGAGCTGGGAAAATTCAGAAGGGATGAAAGGGGTGCCGTTCTGATCACCTTTACCCTCATTTTTATCGTCCTCATCGGATTCACCGCCCTTGCCTATGAGGCCGGCTACTGGTACCTGGTCCGGTCGGAACTGTCGAAATCGGTGGACGCGGCGGCGCTTGCCGGGGCGGCGAACATATCAAACCCCTATGTCGACACGGCGGCGATCGCCCGGGAGTTCGGGAATGAGAACTTCCCCTCGGGGTACCTGGGGACGCCCGCTGACGGAGCGGACGGCTCGGTGCAATTTGAGGCATCGATGGACTCCAACAGTACCGTCCGGGTATCCGGCCGTGTGACCGCGCTGGCCACCCTGGCCCGTCTCTTCGGTGTCGATCGCGTGGCAACATCGGCCACCGGCGTCGCGCAGAAGAAAGAAGTGGAGATCATGATGGTCCTCGACCGGTCCGGGTCGATGCGCGACGGGACCAAAATGAGCGATCTGAAAAACGCTGCCAGAAGTTTTGTTGGTTACTTCCAGGATACACAGGATGAAGACAGAATGGGGCTTGTTTCTTTCGCGACGACAGTCCGTGTGGACTTCCCCCTGGGGAATACCTATGTAATGCCTATGACAAACTGCATCAACGCGATGACGGCAAACGGTTGGACGAACACGGAAGATGCCATCCGTCAGGCAGGAGGGCCTTCAGGATTTACAAATCAGGCCGGACTTTCCGGCGACCAAAGGGTCCAGCAATTCATGATCTTTTTCTCTGATGGGATGCCGACGGCTTTTCGAGACAGGTTCAAATATGACAATCAGGATTACGATGGGGTCGTTGCCGGAGGATCGAGTAATGGCAGACTGGACTGCAGACCCGACAGGAATCCCGTCTCAAACCTTGATTCCATGCTGTACAGGCCGACCGGGGACGGCAGCTATCCGAACGTGAATCCGGATACGACGGGCGATGGGAGAAGCGCATCGATATTGACCCCCCCCTGACGAGTTGCGGAGCACCCAATAATCGATACTACAACACGAAGTGGTACACCTTCGAGACCGTCCCCGTGCCGGGATACGGGTCGGAGCAATGCCGTATCCCCATGAACAGACTGATGCCCTACTTCTGCGACATGGCGAGGCAGTCCGCCCTTGATAATGCCCAGGCATTGAAAGACAGAGGGATCCAGATTTACTGTATCGGCCTTGGCAGGGAGCGTGTGACACTTGACGGTGATTTTCTGAGGGCTATCTCCAGCGGTTCCGGATATACTTATATCACTCCGAATTCATCGCAGCTCGAAGAAATCTTTCAGCAGGTGGCCATGCAGATCAAGCTGAGGCTCGTGCAGTAGGGGGTTGTGTTCTTCCATCGTCGAAAAGACCGCTGAGAGGTTGTGCTTTCATGCAGGCAGATACAATAACCGTAAGACTTGAGGTGAAGGATTCACAGACCCGGGGCGTTCTCGAGGAGATCATGAACTCTGCGGGGGGGTTTGTCCTTCAGGCACCCGAGGACAGGGGAAACTGCGATCTCCTGATCCTCGAGACGGGGGACGACTCCAAGAAAGATTTTGAACGGATCCACCAGCTGCAGAGCGACGGGATCGTCAGCCATGTCTTTCTGACCTCCAAGGATTCCGATCCCGACAAGCTGATCCGGGCGATGAGGGCCGGGGTGAAGGAGTTCATACTCCAGCCCGTCGACAGGGAAGAGGCCAAGAGCGCCCTGCTCGGTTTAAAGGCCAGGCAGGTCCGGCAAGAGACCGCCCGGATACCGGAAAAAAGCGGGAAAATCATCACCGTCTTCGGAAGCAAGGGAGGCGTGGGGGCCACCACGGTGGCCGTGAACCTGGCGGCGAACTTCACCCGGCTCGAGGGGGTCCAGTCGGTTGCCGTCATGGACATGAACCTCGTCTTCGGCGAAATCCCCCTCTTCCTCGGAATGGAGCCGCTCTTCGACTGGGTGGAAGTGGCAAAAAACATTTCGAGACTGGATGCGACCTACCTTTCGAGCATCCTGTACCGTCACACCTCGGAGTTGTTTGTGCTGCCCTCGCCTGCGAAGGTCATAGAGGATTACAGGGTGAGCCCCGCGGTGATCGAGAAAATTCTCAACCTGATGAAGACCATGTTCGATTACGTGGTGATCGACAACGGGCAGTGCCTGGACGAGGTCTCGAAGATGGTTCTGAAATTGTCCGACAAGGTCTTGCTGGTGACGGTCCTGAGTCTCCCCTGTCTGATCAACCTCAAGAGGGTCCAGGATACGTTCCACCGGTTCGGCTACCCCTTTGACGGCAACATCGATATCGTCGTGAACCGGTATCTGAAAAAATCCCTGATTTCGCTGAAAGAGGCCGAGGATAGTTTCGGCAAGAGCTTTCTCTGGACGATCCCGAATGATTATCACACGACCATGAGCGCCATCAACCAGGGGAAACCCATTTCCGTCGTGGGCGAAAAGACGGAGATCTCCGCGAGCTTCAAGGACCTGGCCTCCACCATTGCGGGGAAAAGAGAGAGGAAGGAGAGTGCTTCTTCCTGGCGCCGGTATTTGAGAAGCAGCGCCTGATCGGTGAACAGGCCGTGACGGACCCCTGAAAGACTGAACGAAGAAGGCCGAGGACAGCAGAAATGGAAATGATAAAAAACAAGACGGCATCGCCGGTCACGATGGCCGAGTATAACGAACTGAAGACAAATATCCATAACCGTCTGGTCGATATCCTGGACCTGTCTCTGATCGACAGGCTCGAACGGGGTCAGTTGCGAGCCGAGATCCGCAGGCTGACCGAAAGAATCCTGACGGAAGACGGTTTCCGGGTTCCGCTCAATGCCGCCGAGAGGGAGAGGCTCTACAACGAAATCCTCGATGAGGTTTTAGGCCTGGGCCCGATTGAGCCCTTCATGCATGACCCCACCGTGTCCGATATCCTGGTCAATACCTACAACCAGATCTACGTCGAACGATACGGCAAGCTGTACCCCACCGACGTGAAATTCAAGGACGACGAGCATCTGAGAAAAATCATTGACCGGATCGTTTCCGCCGTCGGCCGCAGGATCGACGAGTCTTCACCCATGGTGGACGCGAGACTCGCCGACGGATCCCGCGTGAATGCCGTCATTCCCCCCGTATCCGTGGACGGGCCGGCCCTGTCCATCCGGCGGTTCGCCGTCGACCCTCTGGAACTGGATGACCTGATAACCCTGAAAACCCTGATCCCCGAGATCGGTGATCTTCTGAAGGGGATCGTCAGGGCGCGGCTCAACGTGTTGATCTCGGGCGGAACGGGAACCGGCAAGACGACCCTGTTGAACGTCCTTTCCCGGTTTATACCCTCCGAGGAGAGGATCATCACCGTCGAGGATTCGGCGGAGCTTCAGCTCAAGCAGGAGCATATCGTCCGCATGGAAACGAGGCCGCCGAACATCGAGGGGCACGGGGAGATCACCCAGCGGGATCTCGTCCGAAACAGCCTGCGAATGCGGCCCGACCGTATCATCGTGGGAGAGGTCCGCGGTGCCGAGGTTCTCGACATGCTCCAGGCGATGAACACGGGCCATGACGGTTCTCTGACGACGATTCATGCAAACTCGCCCCGTGACGCCCTCCTGAGGTTGGAGACACTGGTCGCCATGGCCGGACTCAGCATTCCCAACGATGCAACGCGGCGTTATATCAGCTCGGCCATCCATGTCATCATTCACGTCTCGCGACTGATCGACGGGAGCCGAAAGATCCTCACGCTGCAGGAAGTCACCGGAATGGAAGGAAACGTCATCACGACCCAGGAGATCTTCGCCTTTGAGCAAACCGGTGTCGACGCGCGCGGGAGAGTCAAGGGGAGATTTCGGATGGTCGGGGTCCTGCCCCGGTTTGTGGAGCGGTTCAAAGCGCTGTCCATCCCCATTCCCTATGATTTTTTTGATCCGAACAGGGTAATGGAAATCAAATAACGAGGGAGAAAGATGGATTTGATGATCGGCGTCGGCATCTTTATCGCCATCATACTCGTGATGGAGGGGGTTTTCCTGCTGGCCCGGACCCGGTGGAATCCCGAGGTTCAGAGAATCAAGCAGAAACTGAAGGGGCTTTCGGAAGAAGAACCCGGTCAGGGTTCCGTGAATCTGTTGAAAAAGAAGGAACTGAGCGACATCCCCTGGTTGAACGATTTTCTGAAAAACCTCAATCTGCCGGCGATGTGGCGTTTTGACCGCGTTCTGGAAGAGGCGAAATCACCCTATCCACTGGGCGTTTATATCCTTCTGGCGATTCTCCTGGGTGTCGCGGGGTTTCTGGTGACTTCCTATTTCTCGAAGACGATCCTTATTGCAATTCCCGTGGCGCTCCTTCTGACGACGGTTCCCTTTGCGTACGCCTTCGTGAGGCGGAGAAAGAGGCTGGATGAGTTTGAAAAACAGCTTCCCGACGCGCTGGAGATGATTGCGAGGACTCTCAGGGCGGGACATGCCTTTCCGACGGGGCTGCAAATGGTGGCCCATGAATTTGGAGAACCCCTCAAGAGCGAATTCAAGAAAACACTCGATGAAATCAATTTCGGGATCAGTTACGAGGAAGCGCTCCGAAACCTCGCGTCACGGATGGATTGCCAGGACGTCAAGTTTTTTGTCGTTTCCGTCATCATTCAGAAGACCAGCGGAGGAAACCTGGCGGAGATTCTCGAGAATATCGGACGCCTCATCCGCGAGCGGTTCAAACTGAAAGGCCGGATTCGAACGCTTTCCGCCGAGGCACGTCTATCGGCGGGCGTTCTCATCATCCTTCCGTTTGCCATTTTTATCACACTTTCCTTTGTCAATCCGAGTTACGTGAACGTGCTGATCACCGACCCGCTGGGACAGATGGTGGTCGCCGCGGCGTTGTTTCTGATGTTGCTCGGCATCATTTTTATGCGGAGAATGATCATCATAAGGGTTTAAAGAGGGAATCGACATGTCCGAAGCAGGGTTGTTCGTCATCGTCATTGTTGTTTTTGCAGGAACGCTGTTCCTTTCCACGACGGTCCTTCAGGTCGTCAGATTTCGATGGGAGCACTCGAATCTTCTGAATAAAGTCAAATACAATGGAACGGTCAAGCCGGTAGAGGCAGCCGACGAAGTTCTTCCCGTGGAAGGGGAGGGCGCCAGGCGTCATTTCATGAGAGTGATCGGCCGGCTGGGGAGCTTTGCGAAGCCGAAGAAAGAGGCGGAACAGGGTCACCTGAACCAGAGGTTCCTGAGAGCGGGGTACAGGATGAGAGGGGCCGTGATCGCCTTCTTCGGGTTCAAGGTGTTTTTCGCCATCCTGTTTCCCTGTCTCCTTTATGTCGCGATCCTTTCGCTCCAGAAGCCTTTTACCTCCCTGCATGTCTCCCTGTCGTTGATTGTTGCCGCGATCATGGGTTTTTACCTCCCCGACGGCTGGCTGAAATTCGTAACTCTCCGGAGGCAGGAGATGCTCGAAAAAGGGTTTCCCGATGCCCTTGATCTTCTGGTTGTCTGTGTCGAAGCGGGAATGGGACTTGACCAGGCGATCAGCCGCGTCTCGGAGGAGATGAGACTCACCAACAGGGTCATCAGCGACGAGTTTAAGGTGCTGAACCTGGAACTCCGGGCCGGCATGGCCCGTCGAGACGCGCTGCGGAACCTGGCATTCCGGTGTGGCATCGCCGATGTGAACAGTCTCGTCACGCTCATGATTCAGACGGACAAATACGGGACCCGGGTCGCGCAGACGCTGCGGGTTTACTCGGATTCCATGCGGATGAAGAGATACCAGAAGGCAGAGGAACTGGCGCACAAACTGCCGGTGAAACTCGTTTTCCCGCTGATTCTCTTCATTTTCCCCTCGCTGTTTGTCGCCATCATCGGGTCTGCGCTCGTACAGCTCTACAGGATGATGGGGCATTGAACGCCTTTCGGGGACGGGACGCCTTCTTTCGGATCGATCGGGAGGACAAAATGAATGCGCGAAAAGAAACATCCTACGGGACCCTGCTGATCCTGTTTTGCCTGAGCTTGTTCCTCGTGTTGAACGGCTGTTCTTCTCCGGGTAGCTCGTTCAGGTTCTTCGGTCGCGGAGAAGGAAGGGAAAATCCTCAAAAAGTCTCCCGCAAGGACCTATCGGGATTTTTTTCGAAGATGCGGGTACACCGGGGAAACCCCGAATCTCACTATCTTCTGGCCTGCCATTATCAGGAACGGGAGAGACATAACGATGCACTGAAAGAATTCAGCAAGACCCTCCTCATTGATCCGGAGCATGTCCAGGCACTGAACGGCATGGGGGTTTCTTATGACCGCCTGCGAAATTTCTCCAGGGCGGAGGAATCCTACAGGGCCGCGCTGAAGATCAATCCGAATCTGGACTACGTACAAAACAATCTCGGGTATTCCTTCCTGCTCCAGGGAAAGTATGAGGCGGCCATCGACGCTTTCAAGAACGCCGCTTCCCTGAACGGTAAAAACAGCCGTATCCAAAACAACCTGGCCATGGCCTATGCCATGGCCGGGTCTTATGACCAGGCGCTGGCGACATTCAAGTCGGCGGGGGATCAGGTCAAAGCGAATTATTATCTGGCGCGTGTCTATTACAAAAAGGGGCTGTATGCCGAAGCGGGGAAACATTTTGCCGAGGCATTGAGCCTGGACCCGTCCCTGCGTGACGCCCGGGAGGGGGTGGAGGCTTCGGAGGCCCTCATCGCCGGGACAGCCTCCCGGGGGCAGGAGATACGGGAAGATTTTGCCGGAGACGACAAAGCCGATCCACCACGGCCTTCCGAAATAAACATGCGGCAAATCCGTGCCGCACAGGAGAAGGCCCGTTTTGAATACATCACGGCTTCCGCCTATTATCAGAAAAACATGTTCGCGGAAGCCGGGGAGCATTACAGGAAGGTCCTCTGTCTCGATCCTTCCAGCACGGAGGCCCGGAAGGGGCTCGCGGCGGCAAGCACCCTCGCAAGGATCATGGCGGCAAATGACCGGAGCGCAAGAGCGGAGACCGCCTGTGGGCGTTCGGCCTCCGGGGTTCTCGCGGCCGGGGATTTTTCCAAGGTCCGCAAGGGGAGCGGGGTGGAGGTATCCAATGGAAACGGCGTGAGGCATATGGCCCGAAATCTGGGCGTGTATCTGACGGCAAATGGATATCGCGTCGTGAGGCTCACCAATGCTCCTCATTTCAACTATTCGGAAGGCCGGATTTATTACACGAAAGATTATCTGGTCATGGCGCAGGAAATCGCAACGTTGCTGCCCCGGATTCCGGACATGCAACAGGTGGAATCCTTCGGGAGACCGGACATCAAAGTGAAAGTCCTGATCGGTAAAGATTTCGTCCCCGTGAAAATGTACGCGGGGGTTCTGTGAGGCGGAAAGGATGAAAACAGCAAAGGGATCAACGACAGGGGCCCTCATCGTTATTTTAATCGTGTTCCTCGGTGGTTTGTCCGGATGTGCCTCGCTGGGGGGAGGGCAGCAAACCCTGTCGAGGGATACCGAGTATCGGAGAATACTCGAGCTTCAGAAACACAAAGCAACACTGGCTGCCGCGGAGGAGTCCGAGCAAAAGATTCCGGACGCCACCGCCGAGGGCGCAGAGAGACTGGGCGATCAGCATATGAGGCAGGGCAATCTCAGCATGGCCTTTCTTCAATACTACAAATCCCTGCGGCTTGATCCGGAACGGGGGGCGGTTCGTCATAAAGTCGGGGTTCTTCTCCTGAGCCGGGGCATGACGGATGAAGCCGATAAAGAGTTCGACGAAATGCTGAGACACAGGGATTGCCACGATCTTGCCTATGAGGGAAAAGGAAGGGTGTCTTTAGCAAGAAACGAACCTGAAAAGGCGGTCGCAAACTTTCAGAAAGCCCTGGAGATCAACAAGACGCTCTGGCAGGCCAAGGCGTACCTGGGGATCATTTATGACAGGCAAAAGAGGTATGATGCGGCCATCAGGGAATACGAGGAAGCCGTTGAATTAAACCCGAACACGAGTATCCTGTTCAACAATCTCGGATTGTCGTACCTCCATAAGGGGGAATACCCGAATGCCGTAGATGCCTTCATCAAGGCCCTGAGGCATGATCCGGAAAATTCCCTGATTTACAATAACCTCGGCCTTGCCCTCTTCAAAACGGGTCGTCACCAGCAGTCCTTTGAAGCCTTCAAGAAGGCGGGAGGGGAGCCCGCAGCGTACAATAACATCGGTTGTCTGCATATGGCGGAAGGCGAGTATGACAGGGCCCGTCAGGCCTTCGCAATGGCCATAGAGAAAAGGCCCAGTTATTACGTCAAAGCTCACGAGAACATGAACAGGGTGACATCCGCCGTGCAGCGTGCAGAGACAGACCCGACGACCGTCCAGGCCGAGTAGTCTACTTCGCGGATTTCAATTTCTTCGATTTGTCAATGGCTTCCACGGCTTCCTGATTTCGTCCAAGTTTTATCCGGATCATCCCCACGTTATACCGGGTCTCCGGATTCTTCGGTTCGAGATTGATGGATTGATGATAGGCCGGCAGCGCTTCCTTGAGAAGCCCGAGTTGCTGCAAGAGGCTCCCTTTGCGAAACCACAAGATGCTCCGGGTCGTATTCAAGGCGATCGCTTTTTCAATCGCGGCCGGAGCTTCATGTCCCCGATCGAGTCCGGCAAGAGCGATTGCTTGATATTCCGGGGGGCTGTGTTCCCGGTGAGATAGAAAGCGTGTTGCCCGGATACAGATAACGGATGCCCGTTTCCGTTCCGCCCTCCTCGGCGCTTCCCTCAAAAAGCGCGGCCGCTTCGTCGAACCGCTGCTCAATCAACGCTCTCAAACCACGCTGAAATTTGGTTCCCCGATCAAAGTGGTGCATCCACTCTTCGAAGCCCATGTTTATTTTCGTGCAGTAATCCGCTGAATGGGAAGTCCTCGGCCGGTGGCCGACATCGGCCGGCCCGCCGATGAAATAGTCCGTAGCGGATTCGACTTTTGATGCGACTTCCTTGGCTTGTGCTTCGGCCTAATGGTGATAACCGGTAAGAACCGCGTAAGCCGCAATGGCCGGCAGAATGGCAATGGACGACGTAACGTGAAAGGACAGGCAGGCAAGCGCAAAAGCGAAGACCAAAAGGACGAAGATGCTCCCCTGGAGGTATGAACGCAGGGCAGGGTTGTTTTGTAACCGCGCGTTAAAGACGGGTGAGAATTTCCTCATGGGGGACGTTGCGAGCCCGCGGACCGATGCGGGTTGCCCGATCCGATATCCTCAACGCCGTGAACGGGTTAGTTTTATGATCCACTTAGAGGATAAAAGGCAACAAAAAGGTGAGTTCGAGACTCTTTTTCCGTCTGACCTCGAAGTGATCCCGGCTGCGCGAGACCGGCCTTCTGTTGTTCACGTGGGAAGTCTCCTTGCCCCCGCCTTTTGAACCGGTCGCCCCTCTTCGCGGCGGGAAGCCGAAAGAGGGGCTCATAAACGGAATGCACGTCCATCGTTCTCGGGAGGATGCCTGCCGGGTCAGGCTTTGTAGGCCGTCTGTATTTTCCCGATCGCTTCCGTGAGGGCGCCGATGATAAAGGCAATCAGAACGAACATGATGGCTGTGACCAAATCCCGTTTCCAGGAGGCCCCTGCAAGAAAGGCATAATTGCTGGATACAAGGAATGCACCGAGACCGACCGCTATGGCAACGCCCTTCTTCTGCCACCAGAGGGCGGCAAGGGCGATCGGTATAAAGAACAGATGGGTGTGCTGAATGTTGGCTTTGAGAAAGACATGATAGAAAAGTATGGTCATGCCGGCAACGAACAGGATGAGCGCCATGATGGAGCTTTTGAATTTTTCAAGGGACCCCCGCATCATGATCACTTGCAATTCCTTCATGTCCTTGTCCACGTCTTCTTTCGTGTGATCCTTGTAGATCACGGGGATCAGGTGGAGACCATGATCGAACAGACGGATGGCCCTGTTCTGCGTCTCAACCGCTTGGGCCTGATCCACCGAGGTGGCGAATGCGATCTGGTAGTCCGAGTCAAGCCAGATGTGCCTTCTCATCAGGGTAACGGCATAGAGCGCCTGGTCAACGGGGATTCCTTTCCGATAGCAGTAATCTCCGAATTGTCTGAAATACCTGACGGCGGCGCTGTTATCACCGTTATTCGCGAAGATGGTGCGGAATTGGCCGTAAAACTCCTTTAACGGCGGAACAAGGTCATCGTCAAAAATATCATGGAAGGACGGCGTTCTCGGGTTCTTTATGACATTGAAATACCAGGAACGCGCCATGTCTCCAGAACGATCCTCAATAATATCCATGAGTTTCGACGCCGATGATCTCATATGATACGGTCCTCCCCGATCTCTTTATTAGCAACATTCGCACCATCTTACTTATAAAATCGGGAAAATTTAATCCGACTTTAGACATCGGGCGTCACCGGATGAGGCCTGTGAATGTGATATAGCGACCTCCGTCACCCGAGTCCCCTCACCCGGGTGCGGAGGTCAATTCCCTGACACCGGACGGCACCGACGGGGTCTTCATCGGGCGGGAACCCGCCGGTCATCGGCGAGTAAAAAATGCGGCGGCTGGGCCACAAAAAAGGGGCAAAGCCCTTCCAGACTCTGCCCTTTTCTGAATATTTCGCTTCTTCACAGCCGCTTTTAGAAGTGGTAGTTGATGCCGGCCGTGACCACCGAGGACGAATAGGTCACATCGATGTTTGTCGCGTCGATCTTGAGAGTGAAGTTGTCCGCGTTGAAGTATCGGTAGCCGAGGTCGGCCGACCAGTTTTTGCCGAAGGCGAAGTTGACGCCGAGCATTAACTGCCAGGCCCAGTTGTTGTCACGCTCCGCGGGGATGGCCATTCCTGTCGCTGGCGTGAAAAGCTCGTTGGGACTCACCTTGATCCACGACCAGCCGATCCCCGCACCGAAGTAGGGCCGGATCCACTCGCCGGGATACCGGAAGATGATGTTGCCGAAGAGATTGTCGAGCGTCACATCACCTAATTTCACCTCTGCTATGTCCCCGTCCTGTTCGCTCATGTAATTGTATTCGAGCTCGACAGCCAGAGCGGGGACAGCCGGGAATATGTAACCCACCCTGACGCCCGCCATGTAGCCGTTGTCCAAATTGACGTTCACTTCCGTACCCCCTGATTCCAGTTCCAGATCATCGGGGATGAGGTATCCGCCGAAGAGGCCCACATAGAGCCCCTTCTGATTGTCTGCCATGGCTGCGCCCACCGGGGCAAGGACGAGCACAAGGGCCAGCATTGCGACCGCAAAAGTTCCGCCGATCTTCTTCATAAGAAAACCTCCTCGTGTGTTTTATGGATGTGGTTTAAGCGGTACAGGCACCTGTAAATATTTCAGAGCATTGATTTTGTTACGGATATCGTAAATTTTCCTGTGTTCGAACTCCTCGAAAGTGACGCATATAAATGTTTTTGCAAATCCTGTGCCCGTAGGGCTTGATTTCATTATGCATTCTTTGCCGATGGTCTTGGGCTGGACACACCGAACCGGCGTTGACGCCTACCCGGAGATGAGGGATGAGGCCATCCAGGATCATTTCGATTGTCCGCGAAGGTTTTGCAGGCGGCGGTCACAAAAAAGGGGCAAAACCGAAAAAAGGTTTTGCCCCTCCGTTAATCCGCGTTCTTCAGCAGCCGCTTTTAGAAGTGGTAGTTGATGCCGAGTGTGATTGTCGAATTCTTGTATTTGATATCGGTGTCCACACCTTCCGGACTAACACTGAAATTTTCGGCGACGAGGTAGCGGTAGCCGAGGTCGGCCGACCAGTCTTTGGCGAAGGCGAAGTTTACGCCGGCCAGTAACTGCCATGCCCAGGCGTTATCGCTCTCGTCACGCGAGACTGCATCACCGGTTCCCACTTCCGTCCCCGTCAGTTTTGCATCGATCCATGCCCAGCCGATACCGAATCCGATGTAAGGCCGGAACATCTCGTGGGGATACCTCAAGATCAGGTTGGCCATGAGGGCCTGAGTCTTGATATCTTCTCCCGTTAAATTGATGTCTCCTACGGTCTGTTTGTCCACATCCTGCTTGAACATATAGTTGTATTCGGCTTCAACGGCAAGGTAAGGGACCTGCGGGAAGATGTACCCCGCCTTGATCCCGAGGTTCCAGCTGTTGTCGAGAGAAATATCCCTGCTGGGCTCCCCCGATGGCTCCAATTCCAGATCGCTCGGGATGACGTATCCTGCAAAGAGACCCACATACCACCCTTTTTGATTGTCGGCCATTGACGTGCCCATCGGGGTCAGGACGAGCACGAGCGCCATCAATGCGATTCCTAAAACTCCCCCAAACTTTTTCATGACAGACCTCCTCTTTTCTTGCCGGTACGGTTAAATTGTGTAAGAAAGTCGACCGTTGTTTACAGTTTTTCGAGATCAAAGTACCTGATCAACTTCTCCGGCGTTACGCCGTCGATCTCCTTGTGGGGACGGACGCCTTTGTAATAATTGAGGAACCATTTGAGTTCCGTCTTGCGATGCGCCGAGGAGTTGAAATAGGTCTCCTCGGTCTGATTACCCCGAAAATGTAAACAACGCTATCGTAACTCACAGTTTAACGGGTTTAAACGTCAGCAATCACGAGAATACTGTAACAAAGCCGTCCGGTTTTCAAGTTTTTTTACTGAAAATTTTCCTGACTACAAAAACCAGTGGGTTCGCGGAGTTACATTGGATCATAAGACTTTCTGTTCTTCATGAGGCTTTCACCGACCTTCACCGCCTTCGTATTTCGAATTCCCGGTACGGCGAAGAGCAAATGGCTTGACTCGATACCCCCGACGAATCTATTGTCAACGGGCGGCGAAAAGATTATATTCGTCTGTAGAACAAGGGAGGAGGAACAGCCCAAATGGAAAACATGCTCGAAGGCATCGAGGAAGTCCTGCTGATGGGACCGGGGCCCTCCTGTGTGCCCCCCGAAGTCTACAGGGCCCTCGGCCGGAAGACCCTGGGGCACCTGGACCCCTATTTCCTGAAGATCATGGATGAACTGAAGGAAATGCTCCGGACGGTCATGAACACGAAAAACGAGCTGACCATCCCCGTGTCGGGGACCGGCTCGGCCGGGATGGAGGCCTGCTTCGTCAACCTGGTGGAACCCGGCGACCGGGTCCTCATTCTCATAAACGGCGTCTTCGGTGTCCGGATGCGGGAGGTCGCATCGAGGCTCGGCGCGAACGTGGACGCCATCGAGTTCACCTGGGGCACGCCGGTCGTCCCTGAAACGGTCGAGAAAAGGATCAAGCAGGAGGCCTACCGGATCGTTGCCCTCGTCCACGCCGAGACGTCCACCGGTGTCCTGAACCCCGTGGCCGAGATCGGATCCCTTCTGAGGGGCTCGGACACCCTCTATCTCGTCGACACCGTGACCAGCCTGGGGGGCATCGAGGTCCGGATGGACGACTGGGGGATCGACGCCCTCTACAGCGGAACCCAGAAGTGCCTTTCCTGCCCGCCGGGGCTTGCACCCCTTTCATTTTCGGAAAAGGCGATGGCAAAGCTCAAAGGCCGCAGGACAAAGGTCCCGAACTGGTACCTGGATCTTTCGCTGATCGCAAGCTACTGGGGCAAGGACCGGGTGTACCACCACACGGCGCCGGTGAACATGATCTACGGTCTCTATCAGGCCCTTCGACTCATCCTGGAGGAAGGGGTCGAAAAAGTCTTCGCGCGCCACCGGGAAAACCATCTGCTTCTCGTCAGGGGGGTTGAGGAGATGGACCTCAGGATGCTCGTGGAGGAACCGTACCGGCTTCCGATGCTGAACACGGTCCTCTGCCCCGGGGAGGTTGACGAGCTTTCGCTCCGGCGTTGCCTCCGAATCGAGTACCGAATCGAGATCGGCGGCGGCCTCGGGCCCCTGGCGGGCAAGATCTGGCGTGTCGGCCTCATGGGGCACACGGCGAGAAAGGAAAATGTCGAGAGGCTCCTTTCGGCGCTGAGAAAGCTTATGGGGTGACGGACCGGAAAGGGAGGGGTGAGCCCGTGAAACCCGCCACGACGATCGCGATCGTTCTCTTTTCACTGATCTCCCTGATCCACGTCCTCCGTCTGTTCTTCCGCTGGGAGATCGTCGCCGCGGGCTTCGTGGTTCCCCTCTGGTTCAGCGTCCCGGGGTTCATCGTCGCCGGGGGGCTGGCATTCCTGCTCTGGAGAGAAATGAGAGGATAAGGGAGAAAACCGAAAGAAAAGGCCTCACCCCCTCGCCGCGCGATCCGGCGTGCAGGGGCGAGGTCTTCTTTTTTCACCCCGAGGATGCGTCCTATTTGGAGACCTGGAGCTTCTGGCCGGGCTGGATGGACTGCTCGGCACTCAGGTTGTTGATGTTTCTAAGCTCCGTGACGGAGATGCCGTACGTTCTGGAGATCTGGTATAAGGTCTCGCCCTTCTTGACCTCGTGATAGCGCTTTTTCGACGCGGCGGCCGTCGTCTCCTTCTTCGTCTTTTCCTTCACCGCGGGAGCCGGCGGCTTTCCCGCGAAGACCGATTTCTTCTCCAGGGCTTCGACCCGCCTGGTGAGGGTCTCGATCTTCTCCGCGAGGGCCCCCTCCGCGCCCGTTCCCGGCACGGCCTGGAGGGCAAGGCTTTTTTCCAGGCTGATCACCCGCTCCTCCATTGCCTTGAGTCGCGCCACTTCTGCTTCCATATTTGCGACCTTGTTCCTGACCAGGTCCTGCTCCCCCGTTCCTCCCGGACCGCGCCCGAAGAAGAAGGAGAAGACGGCGAGAACGAAGAAAAGCGCAATCAACCCCCCTCCGGCGATGAGCAGGAAACGCTTGGGGCTCTTTGGGGGTTTGCGATCCGGCGGGACATAGATGTCACTGTCCCTCAAATCCTTGAACTTGTCGTCCAGTTCATCGATCATTGGTTCCCTCCCGAATAAAGGTTCGTCCGCTGGGTCCCCTTTGCCGTTTCCAACACGAGATTTCAAGTTGACCCTGCCTCCATTGCCTGAAATTTGATCATGATTTATACGGGATTTCCGCGCGGCAGACAACAAAATTATTTCTATCCCCTGCGAAAAAATCATCACGATGAAAATGCCTGTCCCGTCCGTCGAAGTGCCCGGGGGCTTTTCTTGACAGCAGGGAGGCTTTCCCTTAATATCCAGCCCCTGTCGACGGAAAGGGAACCAACATGTCCACGCGTCCGGAGAATCTCAATGTCAGGGTCATCTTCGCGCTCACCCTGATCCACTTTACCGGTGATTTCTACAATTCCTTTGTTACGCCGCTCCTGCCGGTCTTTGCCGACCGGTTCGTCCTGACACTGACGGAGGTCGGCCTCATCGGCGGGTTGAGCCGCTTTCTTGCCTTCATCGTCCAACCGAACGTCGGATATCTTGCCGACCGATACAGGACGCGGTTTTTCATCCTGGGGGGGCTTCTCATCGGGATCGTTTTCATCCCGCTGACGGGCATCGCCCCTACGTTTTTATTGCTGCTTGTGTTCGTCGCTCTCGGTTCCACCGGGTCCGCCATGTTTCATCCCTCCGTCGCGGGGATGGTTTATTCTTACGCGGGGTCGCGGCCCGGCCTTTCCATGTCCATATTCAACACGGGAGGGACGCTTGCCTTCGCCCTCGGGCCGGTGTTCATCGCCTGGTACGTCAGCAGCAGGGGTCTCGAGGCAATGCCGGTGATCATGCTCCCGGGGCTCATGCTCATGGTCTATCTTTACCGGGTCGTTCCCGTTCCGGATGTGGAGAGGTTCGAAAACAGCGGCTTCGTGGCGTCGTTCCGGGAGACCTTCGGCGAGATCTGGAGGTGGATCGCCCTCATCTGGCTGATCATGGTCTTTCGCTCCTTCGCGGAGCACGTGTACCGGACCTTTGTCCCCGTTCTTTTTGTCCAGGAAGGCTATTCCCTGGTTGCCGTCGGGGTCATGATATCGCTCTTCACGCTGGCAGGCACCCTGAGCGGCCTGCTCGCGGGCCATCTCTCCGACCGGATCGGGTTCAAAAAGATCTTTTACACGACCTATCTGCTGTCCGTGCCGTCCCTGATAGCGATTCTCTTCGCCTCGGGATTCTGGCTTTACCCGGCGGTCTTCCTCGCGGGGTTCTTCATCATGGCCACGCTCCCCCTCGGGGTGACCATGGGGCAGGAACTCGCGCCGAAGGGGCGGTCGATGGTGGCGAGCCTCATGATGGGTTTCGCCTTCGGCTTCGGCGGAACCATGACGCCCGTCGCGGGAGCGTTTGCCGACGTCCTTTCGATCCGGACGGTTCTCGCGGGTGTGGCGGTGATCCCCGCGCTCCTTCTCGGCCTTGTTTACTTTCTCCCCGATCGACGGGAAAGATCCCCGGATGCCGGCGACGACCGGACGGACAGGATGTAGCGGCTTTTGCCGTCACCACGAGTTTTGAATCGTAAATTTGAGTGAGAGGTTGAGAAGGGTGCCGTATTGGAAGATTCAAAATTCATGATTCGTAACCGGAGATGGCTCGCCCGGACGGCTCCATAAGAAGATGGCGATCATTTCCGGAGGGGATGTAATGATCGCCATCGCAGTGGGGGGGAGGGGAATCAAAAAATCAGTTTTAAGTTATGAGTTTCGAGTTTTGAGTTATGAATGATGAAATCATTCCCCGAAATTCAAAATTCAAAACTCATTACTCAAAATTTCTTGCCGCCCCATGCCCGTTTAGTGGGGAGCGACAAAGTTGATCACGTCGCAACCTGTAATTATATTTGTCTCTCACCCCTGTTTTTCACTACCTATACCCAAAACCCTTTACCCGATACCCTTCGTTCGGGCCGCAGTTCCGTCATGTCTTGGCACCCAGCCACGCGGCGAAGGGGCTTTTGACTTTCGATGATTTCAGCGTATCGGCGATTTCCTTCCGGAGAAGCTCGTCGTATTTCTGCACGATCGTGTATGCCGCGTAATCGAACATGAGGATCGTGCGGCTCTGGCTTTCCGCCGCCTGGTGGTGGTCGATCGCGGATGTGAAAACGGCCTGCGAGGAGGCGTAAAGCCACATGTGGCGCCTCATCAGGATGACGGCGTAAATGGCCTCGGGCAGCGGGATTCGTTCCCCGTAGAGTTTCTCCGCATATTTGGAAAACAGGACATTGGCCTCTTCAAAGGGGTTGTCGGACACGAAGAGTTTGCCGAAATTGCTGTAGAAATACAGCGCCTGGCTTTTCGCCTCCTCTTCCCGCATCTTGTGATACGACGGCGTCCGGGGGTTCATCCGGACATTGTTGTACCACTGCTGGGCGATCGTCGCGGCGTGACTCTCCGTGATCTCGATTAATTTCATGGCGTAAGATCCCATGACCTGACCTCCTTCCTTTCTTCGAAGCTCCGGATCCCGGTACGTGTTTCCGCTGAACGCCCGGAAGGCCCGCTACGACGGATTTTTTTTCTTCCTGGCAGCCGTCTTCAGGGCGGCCTCCGCCAGTTTCCTTTCTGTGATGTCTTCCAGTGTTTCAACGGCCCCGACGAGATCTCCCCGGGAGTCCCGGATGGCCGCGGCGGTGAATCGAAGCCAGCGGCCTTTTTTCCCCAGGTCGGGGAAGAAATCCGTGGCTTCGTAGGCCTCCTCGATGAGATCGGATTTCCGGTACTTTCCCGAATACCATTTCGGGATTTTTTCCAGCGCCCTGTCCACGAGCAGGTCGGCCATGCAGGGTCTCTCCTGCGCATAGAAGGCCCTCCACTGCTGGCGGGTCCCGACGATCTCCCGGGCGGGTATGTTGCTCAATCTTTCCAGGGCCCGGTTCCAGTAGATCACCCGGTGATCCTTGCCGATCACGAAGGCGGGGATGGAGAAGCCCTGAACGATGCTGTAGAGCCGCCTCTCGTTTTCAGCGCATTTCTGCTCCGCTTCTTTGCGTTCCGTGATGTCTTCCAGGGTCTCGATGGCCCCGATCAGAGCCCTTTTGGAACTGCGGATGGGGACCGCCGTGAAACGGAGCCAGCGCCCGCGTTCGCCCAGGTCCGGGAAGAAACCTTCCGCTTCATAGGTCTCGTCGAGGAGCTTCGATCTGGCGACGCCTTTGTACCACTCCGGTATGATCTCCGGTGTCTCGTTGACGAGCAGGTCGGCCATGCAGGGTCTTTCTTCCGCGTAAAATGCGCGCCAGTGCTGGTTCGTTCCGATCATCTCCTGTGCCGGTATCCTGCTCAACCGTTCGAGCGCCCGATTCCAGTGGATCACCTTGTGGTCGAGCCCGATGACAAAGGTCGGAATGGGTGACCCCTCGATGATGCCGAAAAGTTCCTGCTCGATCTCTTCCCGCCTCATTTCGGAGGTGACGCGTTCCGTGATGTCCTCCAGGGTCTCGATGGCCCCGACAATGCGGCCTTCGAAATCCCGGATGGCCGCGGCGGTGAAACGGAGCCAGCGCCCGTCGTCTCCCAGATCGGGGAAGAAATCCGTGGCCTCGTAGGCCTCCTCGAGAAGTTCCGATTTCCGGTATTTACCGGCGTACCACTGGGGGACCTTTTCCATGGCCCCGTCGACCAGCAGGTCCGCCATGCAGGGTCTTGCCTCGCCGTAGAAGGCCCTCCAGTGCTGGCGGGATCCCACAATCTCCCGGGCGGGTATGTTGCTCAATCTTTCCAGGGCCCGGTTCCAGTAGATCACCCGGTGGTCCTTGCCGATCACGAAGGCGGGGATGGAGAAACCCTGGACGATGCTGTGCAGCAGGAGAGCCGGCACCTGGGGGCCCTCGGACGCGCCCGGCTTTCTTCTCGATGCCGGGGCCTTCCCTCCGGTTGCACTTTTTTTCGATGTCTTTGCTTTCATGAAGCCCTCCTTTCTCATGAGGCTCTCGCGTCAACCCTCCGGCCCTGCCGGGCGGCCGTCCGAAGGGAATGGGGTGGAGCGATTCTTCAGTGTGCGCCGGCCCGCGCCATCCCGGGAGAAACAAATCCTTTTTTTGTGACCCAGGCGAGATAAGCGGCTTTTGCGGATTCCGCCGCTCCCTCGGGACCGATTTTTTCCGTGTTGATCACCAGGTCGTATGAGGAGGGGTCCGCCGGGTCTATCTGGTAGTGCTTTTTCAGGAAGGCGACCCTGTCGCCGTCCCGCTTCTTGATGTACTCTTCGGCCTCCTTCTTCGTGTAGTGGCGGCTTTTCATCAGACGCTGGGTCCGCAGGGTCAGCGGTGCGATGACCCTCAGCCGGAAGGTCTCGTCCTTCGGGAGGATCATGTGGGCGCCGCGACCCACGATGATGGCGTTGCCGTGCCGGCCGATCGTCAGGATGACCTGGGTGAGATGCCGGAAGTACTCCGTCCCCGAGATGCTGCGGGCCGAGAACATGGAGGTTACAAGGCTGTCGAGCGCCGAGACGGCCTTTTCGTCGAGGGATTCAATGACTTTGGTGCTCATCTTGGCGCTCTCGGCGACCTTCTGAATGATCTGGCCGCCCATGAGGTCCATGCCCAGTTCACTGGCGAGGATCCGTGAGATCTCGCTCCCGCCGCTGCCGGACTCCCGCGACACTGTGATCACGAAGGGGTATTTCGGCTTCTTTTCCTTTTTCCATTTTGCGATCTGTTCCTCCACCATGAGTTTATCGACATCCACGTCCCGGATCGTGACGTCGCGGGTGTAGTCCGGGCAGTTGACGTTCAGGTTCATGTCGCTCGACACGGTGTATCGTTTCTGGCAGGTGGCCCGCCAGGCACAGATGAAGCAAGCCTTTCTGTCCAACATGATTCAGAGGCCCCCTTTCATTATTTTTGATTTCGCCGGTTTCTTTTCTTTCCCCGAAAGCGCCTCGAACCCCGCCACGATGTCGAGGAGTTCCTCGGTGATGACCATCTGCCGCTGGCGGTGGAACTGCCCGAAGAGTTCCTCGAGGCGTTCCTCGATGTTCTTTTCCGCGTTCTGCATGGCCGCGAGACGGCTGGCGTTCTCGCTCGCGAGGGATTCCGCGAAGGCCCGGTAGAGCGACACAAAGAGATACTCCCGGATCAGCGAGCCGAAGAGCACTCCCCAGTCCATGGTGAACATGGGCAGCGTTTTCGACTCCCACTTTTTTTTCCGGAGGTTTTCCAGCCACGCCTGATCGACGGGCAGAACCCTGAGCGTTTTCGGGCGATAGTTCGCCCCTGACAGGTATTCGTTGTAGTAGAGGTAGACGTGCTCGATCTGTTTCCGGAAGCGCCATTCTTCCAGCAGCATCGTAATGTCCTGGACCATGGGCGTGATGCCGGCCGTGGAACCCGGTGTGTCGAGAATTTCCGCTATCGGATGACCCATGTCTGCGAGGATGTCCGCGGGCCGCGACCCGACGCAGATCAGGGAGCGATTCCCTCCCGGGATCCCGAGAGCTTTCATCTCCTCCAGGGCATGGTTGACGACCAGGGCGTTCATCTGACCGCAGAGCCCCTGATCGGAACCGAAGACGATGGCACCGACCCGGCTGACGGCTGTCTCCCGGGCGGCCGGGATGTCCCGGTCCATTTTTTTCAGGGCGATCTGCAGGCCCATCTCGACGGTCCGGTTGTACTCGTTGAGCGACTCGACGGCCCGCTGGTACTGCCGGATGCTCACGGCGGCAAGGGCCTTCATCGTCTTTACGACGGAGAGGAGATCCTGCGCGCTCTGAATCTTTCTCTTCAGGGCCTCAGTGGTCTGCACGGTTCCCGTTCTCCTTCATGTCGCGGACCGTGATCTCGGCCACGTGCTGGAGGGTGGCTTTGTCATCGGCCGTCAATTTTGCTCCCGTTTCGATCCGTGAACACAGGTCTCCATGCTGCTCCACGGTCTGTTTTCTGACCTGCGCTTCGGCCTCTCCGACCTTCTCGGTGGCCACCGCATCGAAGGCTCCTCCCGTGACGGACAGAAGCGCCGTGATCTGTTCGGAGACCCGCATGGGCTCGTACTGGGGCTGCTTCAGGATCTCCCGGATGCGCCAGCCTCTCTCCAGCACCCTCTTGGTGTTGTCGTCGAGGCGGGTGCCGAAACGGGAGAAGGTTTCCAGCTCCTCGAACTGCGAGTAGGAGATTCGCAGGTCGCCGGCCACGAAGCGGTAGGCCGGAAGCTGCGCCTTGCCGCCCACGCGGGAGACGGATTTGCCCACGTCGACGGCGGGCAGGATCCCCTTCTGGAAGAGCCGGGGGGAAAGGTAGATCTGGCCGTCGGTGATGGAAATCAGGTTCGTGGGGATGTAGGCCGAGATGTCCTGGGCCTCCGTCTCCGTGATGGGCAGGGCCGTCAGGGACCCGCCGCCGTTCTCCTCCCGGAGATGGGTCGAGCGTTCCAGGAGACGGGAGTGAATGTAGAAAATGTCCCCCGGGAAGGCTTCCCGGCCCGGCGGACGGCGAAGCAGGAGCGAAAGTTCCCGGTAGGCCCGGGCGTGATAGGTCAGGTCGTCGTAGATGACGAGGACGTCCCTTCCTTTTTCCATGAAATATTCGCCGATCGAGGTCGCGGCGTAGGGGGCGATGAACTGGAGCCCCGGCGGGTCTTCCCCCGTGGCCACGACGACGATCGAGTAGGCCATGGCATTGTGTTCCCGCAGATCGGCGATGACCTTGGCGACGTCCGAGGATTTCTTGCCGATGGCGCAGTAGATACAGATGACATCCTTGTCCCACTGGTTGATGACCGTGTCGATGGCGATGGCGGTCTTGCCCGTCTGCCGGTCCCCCACGATCAGCTCCCGCTGCCCCCGGCCGATGGGGATCAGCGCGTCGATCACCTTGATCCCCGTCTGAAGGGGCACCGTCACGGGGGAGCGGGCCATGACGGGGGGCGCCTCCCGTTCGACCGGCAGGCGCCTCACGGCTTTCACCTCCCCGAGGTTGTCCAGCGGCTGCCCTATGGCGTCCACCACCCGGCCGATCAGCGCATCCCCGACGGGGATGTCCAGAATCCTCCCGGTACGGCGCACCTCGGAGCCGGCCTGAATCTCTTCGCTCGCGCCGAGGAGGATCACGCCGATCTCTTCCGGGTCGATGTTGAAGACAAGGCCGAAGAGGTTTCCGGGGAAACGGACGATTTCCTCAGCGCGGATGTTCGGAAGCCCCGTGACGCGGGCGATCCCGTGACCGACGTACTCAACGACGCCCACCTCGCGCTGTCTCAGCTCCACGTGCTGTTCCGAAAGGACCGTGTCGAGCGTTTCAAAGGTTTCGTCGAGAAAGGATGACAGTTCTTCACGCCCTGATGCTGTAGTGCTCATGCTTCAGCTCCCTCTTGGATTTCCTGTTCTTTCTTTTCCTTCGATTCGGCGTACAGGGCCTGGATGAAATTCTCCTCCAGCGTGTTCAGGTAGTCGTTGACGCTCCAGGCGAGCTTGTGGCCGTCGGTCCTCAGCTCGAAGCCCGTCATGATGTCCGGAGACTGCTCGTAGTCGACCTCGATGTCGGTTTCGATGTAGCGACGGATGGCTTCATCAAGCTTGTTCCTCGCACCGGACGGGATTTCGTAGGCGCTCTGGACGATGACCCTGTTTCCCTCCTTCATGGATTCCCTGAACTTGGTCTTCTCCGCTTCGTCGAGGGTCCGGATGCGATCGGCGAGCACTTCCGCGATGCGGTCTTCCAGCTCCTTGTCGGCCAGATCCTTGAGCACCTGGCGGGCGATGGCATATATCTGTTCACCGGCGAGCCGCCGCAGCTCAAGAAGGAAGGCCTCCCTTTCGGCGTTGACTGTCTCGACCCAGCGGCTCTGGATCCGGTCGATCTCCTCGCGGGCCCTGTCCATGAGTTCCTTCCGGTGGGTCTCCGCGTCGGCCCTGGCCCTGTTCATCATGGCTTCGTAGTCATCGCTCAGGGCCTGCAGCTTCCTGGCCGACTGCTCCGCGGCCTCCCGGGCCTCCGTCCTGGACTTCTCGGCCTCCTCGAAGGTCGCCTTGATCTTCGCTTCCCGCGTGTCGATGGCATTGATGATCCGGCCATAAAGAAATTTCTTCAACAGCCAGACCAGGAGGAGAAAGTTGACGATCTGCGCGAAAAATACGAACCAGTCAATGTGCATGACTTATCCCCCGGCTTTTTTGACGACATACGTCCAGAAGGGGTTGGCAAACACCAGGATCATGGAGATGACGAAGCAGTAAATGGCGATCGATTCGATCATGGCGAGCCCCACAAAGAGCGTTCTCGTGAGTGAGTTCCGTTCATCCGGCTGCTGGGCAATGGAGCTTAGCGCGCTCTGGATCGATCTTCCCTGGCCGAGGGCCGGCCCGATAGATCCGATCGCCATGCATAGCCCGGCCGTAACAACAGATGCGATAGCTACAAGAGTTATGCTTTCCATGATGATTTTTCCTTTCTTTCTTTTATTTTAATTATTTGGACGTTTCCTCTCAGTTATGCTTTTTGTGCGCCTCCTCGTGAGTCTGCGTTGCGGAGGCGATGTAAACCATGGTCAGAATGGCGAATATGTAGGCCTGGATGAGGCCGATCAAAAGCCCCAGAACCTGCATGACGACCGGGAAAAAAAGCGGTGTCACGGCCAGCAGGATCCCCACCACCTTCTCGTGGCTCATGAGATTCCCGAAGAGCCGCACGGCCAGGGCCAGGGTACGGGAGAATTCTCCCATGACGTGGAAGGGGAAGAAGAGGAAATTCGGCCGGAAATACTCCTTGAGATATTCCAGGACGCCCTGGCTGGCGATGCCGTAAATGGGGACGGCGAAGAAAACCGCAACGGCCAGGGCCGCCGTCGTGGTGAGGGACGATGTCGGCGCCACATATCCGGGTATGAAGGTGAGCATGTTGGACAGCGCGATGAAGAGAAAGAGCGACCCGATGAAGGGGAAGTACCGCCGGACATGCTCCCGACTGATTTCACTGATTTCCCCCATGACGGCATTGATAATTACTTCCATGATATTTTGCCAGCGAGAGAGCGTCCGTTCCGATGAAAGGTGCCGTGTGATCAGGATGGAACCCACGACGAGGATTGCCATGACCAGCCACGTGTAGGCGAGGGTGGCGTTGATGGTGATGAAGCCGATCTGCAGGAGGATGACGGCATCGGGGCTGATCTGGTCAATGGCCACGATTTCCATAAAGAGCTCCTTTGAAAGAGGTCATCTTTCCCGCGCCGAGGCGGCGGACGAGAAATTCCCGGGCCAGAATGAAACCCAGCAGGGCGGCGACGAGGCGCTCCCAGTTGCCACCCATCACGAGGTAGAAACCGGCGAGAACGACGAATGCCCGGAGAGCGAAACTTCCCGCGGCGGTGAGGAAGGGTCTCTCGGCATCGGGCAGTTTTTTCACCGTGTACCAGAGGCCGCGGAAATAGAAGACCCCCAGCGCCAGGCCGGCCGCAAAGGCGATGATCAACGAGGTCAAATCCGCCATGAGTTCCCCCACCCTCCCGGTGTCCGTTCTAATCTTCGACGATCCTTTTGCCTGCTTTCTTCACCCAGTACCAGGCGTTCCAGCATCCGACGGCCACGCCGATGATGAGCATCATCAGGGTCCAGGAATATCTGCTCGGGAACGTCCGGTCGATCCACAGGCCGATGGCCACCCCGACCAGCGTGGGGATGGCGACGGACCACCCCACGATGCCGAACATTCCGAGGCCGAACCAGACCGTCTCGTCCTCGTGCTGTTTTCCCTTGATCTTGCGCGCTTCTTTTTTTTCGACCTTTCCGCGGAAGTTTTCGAAAAGTGCGCGCCGTCTCTCTCTCGAATCCGGATGATGGTCAGACATGTTCTTTCAGCTCCAGGAATCGCCGGAGGAGGTCCACCTCCAGCTTGGCGGCGGCCGTCCGGGCCTTTTTTTCCTTTTCATCCAGTTCCTCGAACTGCTCCTCGACCACTGCTTTGAGTTTCCCCAGCTCCGGGCCTCTGACGGCGTTTCGGATCGAGACGAGGACCTCCTGGCCGCGCTTCACGAGGGTGCCGCCGTCCACGGCAATAAAATGATCTTGGCCGTGCGATACATAGGAGAGGACGCCCGGCGTCAGGGCGGCAACGAAGTCGACGTGGTGAGGGAGAAGACAGAAATAACCGTTTTCCGCCTCGGCGTTTATCTTCGTCACCTCGTGTTCCAGCAGGATTTCCGCGGGCAGCAGAATTTTAAGATTCATCGGATTTCTTCGCCTCGTCGATGGTGCCGATCATGTAAAGGGCGCTCTCCGGGAAATCGGCGAACTCGTCGTTCAAAATCCGCTCGCACCCCTCCAGCGACTGTTCCCGGGTGACCATCCGCCCCTCCTTGCCGATGAACTGCTCCGTTGTGAAGAAGGGCTGTGTGAAAAACCGCTCCAGGCGGCGGGCGCGGAAAACGATCCGCTGGTCTTCCCGGGAAAGTTCGTTGATCCCGAGCATGGCGATGATGTCCTTCAGCTCCTCGTAGATGGTCAGGTTCCTCCGCACCTCCTGGGCGATGCGATAATGCCGCTCGCCGGCGATGTTCGGCATGAGCATCTTGGAGCCCGACTGCAGGAGGTCGACGGCCGGGTAGAAGCCCTCGCTCGCCCTCTTGCGGGAGAGCACGATGGAGGCCGTCAGGTGGCCGAAGGTGTGCGAGGCCGACGGATCGGTGAAGTCGTCGGCCGGGACATAAACGGCCTGGATCGAGGTGATGGCGCCCGTCGTTGTGTTGCAGATCCGCTCTTCGAGCTCCGCCAGGTCCGAGGCCAGCGTCGGCTGGTAGCCCAGCCGCGAGGGGAGAAGCCCCATGAGGCCCGACACCTCCTGCCCCGCCTGGATGAAACGGAAGATGTTGTCCATCATGAGAAGCACGTCCTGCCGTTCGTCGTCCCGGAAGTACTCCGCCATCGTGAGGGCCGTGTGGCCGACGCGGAAGCGGGCTCCGGGGGGCTCGTTCATCTGTCCGAAGACCATGACGGTGTTGCGGAGAACGCCGGCCTCCTTCATCTCCCGGTAAAGTTCCTCGCCTTCGCGGCAGCGCTCGCCGACGCCGCAGAAGATGCTGATCCCCTCGTGGCCGCTCACGACGTTGTGTATAAGCTCCGTCAGGAGAACCGTCTTCCCCACGCCCGCGCCTCCGAAGAGCCCTGCCTTGCCGCCCCTTTCCAGGGGGGCCAGGATGTCGAGAGCCTTGATACCCGTCTCGAAGATTTCAGAGACCGTCGACTGGCGGGTGATGGGCACGGGCTCCCCGTGAATGGGTCGCCGTTCCTGGACCGGGGCTTCCCCCAGGTGGTCGATGGTGTCCCCGAAGACGTTGAAGACCCGGCCCAGGAGTTCCTTGCCCACGGGGATCATGAAAGGCTTTCCCGTGTCGGTCACAGTGGAACCCCGGGCGAGACCCTGGGTGGATGTCATGGCCACGCCCCGCACGACCTCCCTGTTGAGCTGGGACATGACCTCGATCTGGATTCTCCCGTCGTCGCCCGCCCTGAGAACGTGCCGGATGCCCGGGAGTTTCCGGGTAAACCGGGCGTCCACAACGCTTCCTCGAACCGATATCACCGTTCCCTGGTTATCTGTGCTGTCCATTTTTATCTCCTGCGCGCGGGGTAGTTCATGGATCATTCGGATCGACAGGCCCCGGTTCAGTGCGGACCCGTCAGGCCTCACCTTTCTGGAAGGGCGCCACGATCTTGTAGAGCCCCTCCGTCAGCGTGGCGATGATCACCCCGATGATGATGAACATGACGGCCCGTAACAGGTCATCGATGATCGGTGCCCCGCTGAGGAAGATCATGTGGCTGATGAGGACGAAAGCGCCGAGGAGCACGGCGACGAGGACCCCCTTCCGCCGGTACCAGATGGCCGCGAGAGCGATCGGGATGTAGAAGAGATGCGTGAAGATGACATCGGTTTTCAGGGCGGCGTGGTAGTACCAGGTGACGAGAACGGCGAGGAAGACCAGGGCCGTCATGATCGCGGTTTTATAGGCCGGTGCAGGGCCCCCCGAAATGACGCCCAGCGCGCCGACCTTCACGTCCACCTCGTGGCGGATGAGTTCCTGGTATCTTTCCGTGATGACATAGGTGGCGTAGTCGAACATCAGGATCGTGCGATTGAGACTGGCGGAAGACTGCTGGTAGTCCACGGCCGATGTCCAGACCGCCTGGAACTCGGCGTAGAGCCACATGTGTCGTCTCATCATGACGAGCGAGTAAATGGCCTCGTGAAGCGGCACGCCGTCGCGGTAACGATCCTCGGCGTATTTCGAGAAAAACTTCCTTGCCGCTTCGAAGGGTTTGTCGCTCATGAACACTTCACGGAAGTGGCTGTAGAATTCGATGGCCTGAGGGATGGCACGGTCTTCGGTGATGTTGTAGTAGGAAGGTGTTTTCGGGTTCTTTCTGACGTCGTTGTACCACTGTTTAGCGATTGTCTTGGCGTGAAGCTCGGTAATTTCGATAAGTTTTGTCGAGAATGCTTGCATCGCCTTCGCCCCCTTTCTGCTGATCTATGGTCTGTTAATTGTGACCCCCCACATTCTCAACACCTGTTTATTAGAATGACCTCCCGGGAAAAACGGCCTGATCCGGCATGCGCTGAGCAGTCTCCATCTGTTTCTCTTCCCCCTTCTGCCCGGTCGCCGGATGGATCAGGGCAGATGATGATCCCGAAACTTCCCCTTTATGATTCTTTGATACGCGAGATACTGTAGAAATACAATAGGAAGAGATTTTGAGGATAATGATAGGATAAAACTATTAGTCTAAAATTATGTCAGGTTTTCACTTATGCTAAAGAAGAGAGGAGAGATGTGATCGCAAGTTTGCTTTTTTGTTACGCAAACCGACTTTTTTTCTGATGTTGCTCCTGTGGAATTCAACGGCGGGGAGGGACATGTTCAAAAGTCCGGAAATATCCTTGCTCGTCCGCCCTTCCTTGATCAGGGTGGCGACCTGGGTTTCCCGGGGTGTGAGGTTGAGGTACTTTGACTTCAGGCTTCTCAGGAACGGCGAGATGATGTTTCCGAGGTTGGTCTCGACAACCTCGAGGTGTGACAGCTGGGTTTCGTTCAGGGGGGTCTTTTTGAGGTTATCGATGTACGGCTGGATAAGCTCCTTGACATTCCCCAGGATGTTTTCCTCGAGTTCCTTCCGGTCCTGGTCCCGCTGCTCCAGGAGAACCTTGAGGGCCGTATTCATCTCCTCGAGGCGCTCGGACTTGATCTTGAGCTCCTTTTCTCGATCCTTTAATTCTTTCTCCTTTTGCTGGCGCTCCATGACCTCGGCCTGAAGGGCCCGGGATGACTCGCTGAGCTCCCGGGTCCGCTCCTGCACACGGATTTCGAGGCCGTCATAGGCCTTCTGAAGGGCCTCTTCAGCGCGTTTGCGGTCCGTGACGTCTTCGAGCGTCTCCAGGGCGCCGATGCTGTTCCCCTGCAGGTTGCGGATGAGCGCCGCCGTGAAGCGGAGCCACCGGCCGTCCGTGCCCAGGGCGGGGAAGAAATCCGTGGCCTCGTAGGCGTCCCCGATGAGTCTCGATTTCACGAATTTTCCCTCGTACCACCGGGGGATCCTGTCCTGCCCGCCTTCCACGAGCAGGTCGGCCATGCAGGGTCTTTCATGATCGTAGAAAGCTCGCCAGTGTTTGTTCGTCCCCACGATGTCGCCCGCCCGGATGCCCGAGAGTTCCTCCAGCGCGCGGTTCCAGTGGAGGACCCGGTGGTCGTTCCCGATGACGAAGGCGGGGATGGGAGAGCCCTCGATGAGGGAGTAGAGTTTCTGCTCGCTGTCCCGGAGGGCCTCTTCGGCGACCTTCCTTTCCGTGATGTCTTCCAGGGTCTCGATCGCTCCGATGGGCTCCCCCGTGACGTCCCGGAGTGCCGACGCCGTGAAGCGAAGCCAGCGGCCTTTATCGCCGAGGTAGGGGAAGTAGTCCGTTGCCTCGTAGGCCTCGTCGATGAGGTTGCTTTTCCGGCATTTCCCCTCGTACCATTTCTCGATCCCCTCCCTGGCTTCGGCCACGAGGAGGTCCGCCATGCAGGGACGCTTCGATTCGTAGAAGGCCCGCCAGTGCTGACGTGTCCCGATGACGTTCTCGGCCTTGATCCCGCTCAGCTCCTCCAGGGCACGGTTCCAGTAGATGACCTTGTGGTCCCTCCCGATGACGAAGGCCGGGATGGGATAGCCGTCGATGACGCTCCGGAGAAGTTCGCTCTCCCGGAGCAGATCATCGGAGAGGTCGATGATGGATGCTATGCCCCCCTTTTTCGTTTCCGTTTCTATCCTGGCTCTGTCCTCTTTTTCTTTGGGAGCCATCGAAACACCCTTAGTTTTGACCTATGGTTTTTTCGCCCCTGAGGCCTGAAGAAATGATATCTTCAATTTTCTTATAGGCTTAGAGTCCATCAATTGTCAATGCCAATGTTGCCTTTTTTAGCCGCCATGACGTTTGCTCTAATCTTTTTCCCTGAAAAAGTCCCTGATTTCTCCTGATTTTTCACCGGTATGCTTCTTGCAAAATTTCCCTGTACGGCCGGCCCGGCCCCCACAACGATGGCGTCGAACCTCAGCACCGCATCACTCCTTTTGACTCTGCTGCGACGAGTGCCAAATTCATGCCTCTTTTTTCCCGGGGAAGTTCAACCCGAAAGGGTGAGCTTGTCCGGTGATTCGACGCGGTACGCTTCTTGCAAAATTATCCGGCACTTCAGACGCATTTGCCGGAAATGAGGCTGTTTTCGGCCGTCCGGGCGGAGCGCCGCCGCGGGTGAATGTCAAATTACCGCCCGCCGGATGAAGAGAAAGGAAAATGCCGTGGATGTCAAAAAACCCATCGCCAACCCCCTGATCGTGCTGCGCGAGGAATTCGACGACTGGGCGATCCTCTTCGATCCCGACACGGGCAACGCCTTCGGCCTCAATCCCACGGGGGTCTTCATCTGGAAGCTCCTGGATGGCCTCAACTCGCTGGAGGACGTTCTGGATCGACTTCGGGAGAGCGCCGAAGGCGTGCCGGAAAAAGCAGGGGAGGAAATCGACGGTTTTGTTTCCGCGCTGGAATCGGCCGGTCTGGTCGGATACGAACGCGATTCGCGCAGGAAGGAGGGCCGTAGCTCATGCGGGTGATGTTGACGCCGAGATCCCTGGATGTCTCGATCACCAATCGATGCAATCTGCGCTGCGCGTATTGCTATCATTTCGACAGCGCCGACGATACGGGAACGGATCTCCCTGCGGAGGACTGGCTCCGATTCTTCGAGGAATGCGGCCGTTGCGCCGTCATGACCGTCTCGCTTGCCGGAGGGGAGCCCTTGATCCGGGAAGATATCCGGGAGATCATCGAGGGGATTGCCGCAAACCGGATGCGATTCACCATTGCGACGAACGGGACCCTGATCACCGAGGAGATGGCCGCCTTCATCGCCGCCACGGACCGGTGCGACGGCATCCAGGTATCCATCGACGGCTCCATGCCCCTTACGCACGATTCGATGCGGGGCCACGGCAGTTTTCGAAAAGCCGTCAGGGGGATCCGCATCCTGCAGCGCCAGGGTGTTCCCGTCACGGTGCGGGTCACGATTCACCGGGAAAATGTACACGATCTTGAAGGTGCGGCCCGGCTCCTTCTCGAGGAGATCGGGATCCCCTCGTTTTCGACCAATTCCGCTTCCTACATGGGATTGTGCCGGCAAAATTCGGAGCGGGTTCAACTGACCGTCGAGGAGCGGACGCTTGCCATGGCGTCGCTTCTCGGGCTTTGCGAGAGATATGAAGGCAGGATCAGTGCCACGGCCGGGCCCCTGGCCGAGGCTCGCATGTACGCCGAGATGGAGGATGCGAGGAAACAGGGCCTCGATCGCCTGCCGGACAGGGGATTCCTCACCGGCTGCGGAGGCATGATGTCGAAAATGGGCGTTCGCGCCGACGGCGTCATGATCCCGTGCGGTCAATTGCCCTCCATGGAGCTGGGGCGGATCAACCGGGACCGCCTGGAGGATGTCTGGCTTCATCACCCGGAAATGAACCGGCTCCGCAGCCGCGCCCTGATTCCCCTGAGTGATTTTGTCTTCTGCGACGGATGCCCGTACCTGAACTATTGCACGGGAAGCTGCCCCGCGCTTGCCTATGAGATTGTCGGAGACCCCTATCACCCGGCGCCGAACGACTGCTACAGGAGATTCCTGGAAGCGGGAGGGAAGGTCCCCTCCATGGAGGGCTGTGCATCATGACCCGCGGACGCGCTCATCCCCTCGGCACCCTTTACGTCTACCTCACGGAGGGCTGCAACCTTCGATGCCGGCACTGCTGGATTCAGCCCAAGTTCCAGAGCGGCGCGCAGGTCTACGGCTCTCTCGATTTCGACCTGTTCCGCCACGTTGTCGATCAGGCCCTTCCGTTGGGTCTCTCCAGCGTCAAGCTGACCGGGGGCGAACCGCTCCTGCACCCGCGCATCGCGGACATTGTCCGCTATGCCGGGGGGAGGGGGCTGCATATCGGCATGGAAACCAACGGGGTCCTCTGCACCCCGTCTCTTGCCGGAGAAATCGCCTCCTCCCGGTCTCCGCATGTCTCCGTCAGTCTCGACGGGGCCGATGCGGCAACCCATGAATGGGTCCGGGGCGTTTCGGGGTCCTTTCACGCGGCCCTCCAGGGCATCCGCAACCTTGTCGGAGCGGGCCTGCGGCCCCAGGTCATCATGACGATCATGAAACGAAACGCGGAGCAGGTGGTGCACGTGATCCGTCTGGCCGAGTCCCTGGGGGCCGGTTCGGTGAAGTTCAATCTGCTCCAGCCGACGGCGCGCGGCGAAAAGATGCACGAGGCGGGGGACAATCTGCCGATTGAGCACCTGGTGGCGCTGGGGCGGCAGGTCGAAAACGAGCTGGCCCGGTCGTCGAGGATCCCGCTGTTTTACAGCCATCCTGCCGCGTTCCGTCCGCTCGGGAGCATGTTCGACGATGGCGGCGGTTGCGCCGCATGCGGGATATTCGGCATCCTGGGCGTTCTGGCCTCCGGGGCCTACGCCCTCTGCGGGATCGGGGAGACGGTCCCCGAGTTCGTCTTCGGCCATGGGGCGAAGGATCGTCTCGAAGAGGTCTGGAACGAAACGCCGATGCTTCGCGAAATTCGCGACGGCCTCCCGCGCAGGCTTGAGGGCATCTGCGGGCGATGCCTCATGAAAACAGTTTGCCTCGGAGGCTGCATCGCCCAGAACTATTACCGGGAGCGGAATCTCTGGGCCGGACACTGGTACTGCGAGGACGCATTCGGAAAAGGGCTCTTTCCGGAATCGCGGCTTCGTCCGGACGTCAGTCTCTCCAAGAGCCGGATATCGTCGCAGGGGCATGAGGACGCCCGTCGGCACGCCGTGGGAGGATAGACAGAGGATGGCAGCGAAAAAACTCGTGTACAGCACCCCGGTCCTGCAGGGATTCAGCGAGATGACGGCCAGCGCCCATTGCTATGGCGGCAACCAGGACGTCAACTATTGTCAGTCGGGCTTCACGGCGAAATCATTGTGCCTCAATGGGCAGCGCGCGGGAGTGCCGACTTGTGTGACCGGGACAGGGCCGATAGGCTGTTCTGAAGGCGGGACTGCGCCAGCCTATCAACAAGCCTATCGGAGCTGCGGCGCTGGGACTTACCCCTCAAACCACTGCAAGACCGGTGGTAAGCCGTCCAAGGGATGCAGCGCAGGCACTGGCTTCGAATAGTTTCAGTGGCAACAACGGATCTTCGATCTGCCGGGACTGTCATGCGTGTTGAATGCCTGGTAAATAGGAGGGAAGCATAGGACCGCGGGGCATCTATAAGCTCGACCTTGCCGACGGGACCCGCTGGGAAATAGGCTCGCTGCCGGCAGCCGCATCCCGGCTGGCGGAACTCAGGGAGATTCTCGAATTGCGCCCCTCCGACGGGAACCCTTCACGGACGCTGCAGCTTACCCGGGGAACAGCCCCGCTCGTTTTGCCGGGAACAGCCTGGAAGACGAAGAGGCTCCGGCTGATCCGGTTTCACTACCGCATGGAAAAGCCGGAGATCATCTGCGATCTCGGACCGGTGCAAAGCCCGGTCATCGAGGTCTACACGCTTCAGGATGCCCTGTTCCCGATCTACGAGGGAATCCTGGATTCAGGCGGCGTGCCCTTTCATTCCGCCCTGATCGAGCGCAACGGGGCGGGGGTCGTGATCGCGGCCCCGGGAGGGACGGGCAAGACGACCTGCTGCAGCCGGATTCCACCGCCATGGAAGGCGCTCTGCGATGACGACACCGTCATCGTCAAATCGCCCGAAGGCCGTTACGTGGCCCACCCGTTTCCGACCTGGAGCCGGTATGCGAGGGGTGAATCCCCGCGGAGCTGGGAGGTAGAACGGGCCCTGCCGCTCGAGGCGATTTTTTTCCTGGAGCGCTCGGCCGGGCGGGACGAGGTCTCCGCCATCCGGGGCGCTGAGGCCGTTGTTCGGGCCAGCGGCATGCACAGCCACATGCTTCCCGATGTATGGTCCTACCTGGACGTCTCCGAGCAACGGGAGGCCCGGGGGAAATTCTTCCGCAATGCGGTGGATCTTGTCGGAGCGGTGCCCGCGTTTGTCCTGCGGGCCACGATCGGCGGGAGGTTCTGGGAAGAGATGGAGAAGGCGCTGGACGGAGAGGCCCATGAAGATAAGGATGATCTGTCTGGGCGAGAGCATGCTGCCCACCTTAAGGCCGGGTGATCTTCTGGACGTGGCGCACTGCGATCGGGTCGAGCCCGGCGACGTCATCGTCTACCTGCCGCCCGGCGGGGACCGGTGGACGGTTCACCGGGTGTTTTCGGTCGATGGCCAGGGTATTCGGACCCGGGGAGACAATAACCGAAGCGCCGACCCGGATGTTCTTCAGCACAAAGATATCCTCGGACGGGTGACCCGGTTCAGCCGGGGCAGGGCATCCGGAAGGGTGTTCGGAGGGCCTGCAGGGCGGGTCCTTGCCCTCCTGGTCAGGGCTCTTCACCGCATGAACGGGCTTGCCTGCAGGCTGCTCAGCCCGATGTACCATCGCCTCTGCCGCCGAGGCCTTTTCCGGCGGCTCGTTCCTGCCGCGATGAGGCCGAGAGTCCTATCCGTCGGCCAGGGGGAGGCGCAACAGCTCCTCCTGTTCATGGGTAGACGGATGGTCGGCAGGCGTCGCCCCGGGGAGGCTTCCTGGGAAATTCGCAGGCCCTACCGCCTGTTCGTCGATGCGGGCAGCCTTCCGGGCCGGCCATTCGATGTCTCAGAAGGCTCCGATGGGGTCCCCCAGTCCGCCGGGTGCCCGGTCCCTCTCGCCGATGCGCCCCGGGCATGATTCTGGCATCCTGCCGTCTTATCGAACCAGAGCGTGGAGCGCCGTGGAGCTGCTGAAGAACTGGCTTGCCTATCTCGGGGCCGCCTTGTCGCATCGCGACTTGCCCGAGGACCCTCTCGCCGGGGGGAAGAAGTACCCCTCCCTGAAAGCCAACCTGCGCAACCTGTTTCCCTTTTTCCTCCGGCACTGGAAGATGGGGGCCGCAGGGGCGGGGTTCATCGTCTTCAACGGGCTGCTTGCCTTCCCGCAGCCCCTCATCTCCCGCTTTCTGATTGATGACGTCATCCTGGGACATCGGCTCTTGCTCCTGGCCCCGGTTGTCCTGCTCCTGCTGGCTGTTGCCCTCATCGGGCGTCTTGCCGGGATGCTCCAGCAGTATATCCTGACCATTTATCACCAGGAGTTGTCTCTGGACATCCAGGAAGCCCTGCTTGCGCGGACGCTGCGTTACCCGAAGGCGTTCTTCGACAGGAACCAGACGGGCTACCTCATGACAAGGCTCTCGGGGGATGTGGGCGGCGTGACCTGGTTCTTCTCGGAAACGGTCGTTCACCTGATTCAAAACCTGATTTATTTCTTTGCCGGCGCGGCGCTCCTCTTTTACCTCGAGTGGCGGCTGGCCCTGTGCATGCTCGTCGTCCCCCCGGCAATCGTCTGGTCCTCGAAATTTTTCACCGGGAAAATTCGTGCCCTCAGCCACGCCGGCATGGAGCAGAGGGGAAAAATCAGCAGCCGCTTCCAGGAGATGCTGACCACGATCCCCCTCATCAAGGCGTTCAACACGGAGGCCCGCACCTTGAGCCGCCTGATCGGGGAGATCCGGGCATCCAATCGTCTTTCCCTCGAAAGTTCCGCCCTGGGAACCGTCACGGACCTGGCAATCGGCCTGGCGCCCGACATCGCGCGCCTCCTCGTTTTCGTCCTGGGCGCGTACTGGATCATCACCGACCAATGGACCCTGGGGTCGCTCTATGCCTTCCAGGCCTACATGGGATATCTCTTCGGGCCAGCCCATCAGCTGGCCTCGATCAACCTGCAGCTCCAGCAGGCCGGGGCTTCCCTGGAGCGCGTTTCCGCCCTTTTCGACATCGCGCCCGAAGAAAACGCCGGGACGGGCGAGGCGGTCGATCGCCTTTGCGGCGATATCGAGTTCCGGGATGTCACGTTTGCCTACGACGGGAAAACCGCCGTCCTCGACCGCATATCCTTCCGCGTCAGACCCGGCGAGCGCGTTGCGATCGTGGGCCCGAGCGGTACCGGCAAGACGACGCTCTTGAGCCTCCTGATGCGCTTCTACCGGCCCACGGGCGGCGAAATCCATTTTGACGGGCGTCCCGCAACGGACTTCGAGGTCGGGTCCCTGAGGCGACGCATCGGGTATGCCCCGCAGGTCCCCGTGCTCCTGTCCGGCACCCTCATGGAGAATCTCCGGTACGGGAACCTCGAGGCGCGGCGGGAGGACGTCATCCGGGCCTGCCGGACCGCCGAGATCCACGATTTCATCGCAGGCCTACCCGACGGGTATGAAACCGCGATCGGCGAGCGCGGCGTCAACCTCTCCGAAGGGCAAAAGCAGAGGCTTTCCCTGGCCCGGGCCCTCGTCCAGGATCCCGACATTCTCATCCTCGATGAGCCGACATCGGCCCTCGACAGCATGACGGAACGGTCGATCTTCGCCGCCCTGCCGAAAGCCGTGGCCGGGCGCACGCTGTTCATTGTGGCCCACCGTCTTTCCACGATTCGCGATGCCGGCAAGGTGCTGCTGCTCGACGAGAACCGGCTCATCGCCGCCGGGACTCATGAATCGCTGCTTCGGTCCAGCGGTTATTACCGATCCGTCGTTTCGTACCAGGACGTATCGGGTGGCTGCGTGTCCCGGCCTGCCCCGGAGACTCCCGGCGCCTTTGCCGCAACGCCCTCTGCGAAAGAAAACCGATATGATGACACCGGAACAGGAGCTGCTTCTTCGCTGCACCGAGCCGCCCGGGCATGATGGGATCGCCGGCCTCGTTGCGCTTCTCGACAGGGAACGGGTCGACTGGAGTGCTTTTGTGAAATTCGCTGCTCTGCAGGGTCTCGGCCCCGTCGTCTATCGACGGCTGCGGACGTGCTGTCCCGATCGCATCCCCGTGAAGGAAATGGAGAGGCTCCGGGTTCTCCATTTCGTCAACAGCGCGCGGACTCTGTTTCACACGCGGGTGCTCGGCGCCATTCTGTCCCGGATGGAATCGTGCGGCATCCGGGCGATCCCGTTCAAGGGGCCCGTGCTGGCCGCGCAGATCTACGGCGATGCGAACCTTCGGGTATCGAACGATATTGACATCCTGGTGCGCCGCCGCGACGCCAGGGCCGCGACGGAAGCGCTTGCCTCCCTCGGATTCCGTCCGGAATGTGGCCTGGGGGGCGCACAGGGAGCGGCTCTTCTGTGCTTCTACTGCGAACTCGGCTTTTCGCGACCCGATGACGGGACCCTTGTGGAGATTCAATGGGCGCTCGTTCCATGGCATTACGGGTTCAAATGGGATTTTCCGGATGCGTTCGACCGGGCGTCGACTGTGAAAGCTGACGGGGCCGTGTTCCCGGCGCTTCCGCCGGAGGAACTGCTGTTGGCCCTCTGCATTCACGGCACGAAGCACCGCTGGGAAAGGCTGCTGTGGGTGTGCGACGTGGCCTGGCTTGTCTCTTCCGAAAAGGATCTGGATTGGGACCGGGCCCTTTCCATCGCTTCCGCCGCGGGGGGCCTCGGGGCGCTTTTTCTGGGCCTTCGCCTTGCCCGTGATTTCTTCAGGGTCGACCTTCCCGATGGGGTTCGATCCCGTGTGCGGACAGGCCCGGGTCTGGGCCGCCTGGCGGGTGAGGTCAGGAGACATCTGTTCGAGGAGGGTGCAATGCCGTCGACTCTTCCCGTAAAGATGCTGTTTTTTTTGAGGGCCCGCGAAAGGCGCAGGGACCGCATTGCCTTTGCCGTCAAGACCCTGCTGAACGCATTCCTCGTGGTCCGGAGGCCCCTGGAGATGCCGGGGCTGTTCCTGGCGTTGTATTTCATGACAAGACCCCTCTCACTGGCCGCAAGGAGCATGATGCCGCTGCTCACGAGGTCTGCCGGAAGATGAATATGACGGCGCGAGAAATTTCCGCATTGCCTCAACGGGAAGCGATGGCTAAAAAGCACATAGCGCTCATTGGCGTCGATACGTTCGACCCGAATCTCGCCGACGGCGGATCGCGGGCCGTTTACGAAGTCCTGCGATTTCTTAAGGGTCGTAATCATCGTGTATCTTTCTATAATTTTTATTCGAACGAACGATGCAGACTGCGCAAGCCTTGTCCGGATCTTTGGCTGTCCCGATGCGATGCGCAGTCCAAAGAGAGTCTGGATCACGCAATCACCCTCCACGAGCACCCGGTGTCCTCCAGCTATCACCAGGCGGTGGTACCCGATGGATTCCTGCCTCAGGTCATGAATGTTCTGCGCGACGAGTCCATCGACCTGGCCATCACGGGTGACGCCGATTATCTGGCGTTGCTGGCCGTCAGCATCATCAACCTGCCGGGTGTCCACATCTTCAATGCGAGGGCTAACATCGAGAAGTTTCGCCTGCTCCCCCGCCCTTTGAGAGGGATGCTGCAAAAACGCAATGTTCTGACCGTCAGCGATTATCTGCGGAAGGTGATCAAAAGAAGGCTGGATGTCGCGTCGGACGTCTGGTTCAACCGCTTCGAGTCCGCCGGTGCAGGCCCTCCGAGTTACGGCGGAGAATCTGTAGGCTTCTATTCCTCCGGGTCGCGGATTAAGGGGGAAGACATTGTGAGGAAACTCCTGGCGATGATCCCCTCGACACCGGTGGTCGTCGCGGGTCATGCCCTTTACGACGAGAAAGAGGATTCTCTCCGCCCGCCGAATCTCTCCGATATCGGCTGGGTCGACGATATCGGTTACTTTCTGGAGCAGGTGAAGGTCCTCATCGTGCCTTCGCTCATCGACGAGGGGTTCTCCCGCATCATCCTGGAGGCGAGCATGCGGGGCATCCCCGTGATTGCAAACCGCATCGGGGGAATTCCAGAAGCCCTCGGTGACAGCGGTATCCTTGTGGAACTGGGCCGGAGGGGCAGGCCGGGAATCGACGGGCTTGCCGGGAAATATCGTTCGCACATCGAATATCTTCTCGGCGATGAGGAAGCCTACGGTGCATACCGGAGAAAGGCGCTCGACAGGGCAGCAGCCTACCGCGAATTGCAGGAGAGAAACTCTGAGGACATCTATGAAAAATACTTTGCCTGATTAATAGAGAACTGGGGTCAGGCTTGACATCTTGACATTTGGGGGAAATAAAGGGGACTGTCCCCCTTTTCTCCCGGGAGCCCTCAGTCGGAAATCGGCTTACACTCCAGGGATTTCTTGGGTATCTCCGTGCACCGGTATTTCTTTCCCGCACATTCGACGGTCCACCTGTGAACCCCTTCCGCGACCTCATTCTCGTCGTCCACTATGACCATGTCGTCAACCCTGCATCCCGTGTGTTGTGCCGATTTCTTTTTCATCTCATGGAAATAGACTTCAGGGCAGCCGGACAGGGACAGAAAGGTCAGAATCAACGCAGAGACGATCCACATCCTCATTTCTTGTCTCCCTCAGATGGATGATGGAAACGGGCGGGGATTTGTGACCGTGTTTTTCTACAGGACACCGTAGCCCGCCTTCTTCCAGCCTTCGACGCCGCCCAGGAGGGCCTTCGTGTTGGAATACCCCATCTTTTGATACTGCACTGCCAAACTGGCAGATGTGTGTTCGTTCACTCAGGCTCAGTAAAAGATGATCTCCTGATCCTTGGGGAGCGTCGGGAGGCGCTTCTGAAACTCGTCGAGGGAGATGGCCATGTCGAGGCACATTTTCCGGAACTTGTCCTTGTCCGCGTACGCGCACACGAGGATCGCCTGACCCGCCTTCACCTTCCGATAGGCTTCCTCGGGGCTGATTCTGACGGCCGGCATAATCGGACCTCCTTTTCTTCCATTATAAAAGATTCCCGCTTTTGGCAGCGATACTTCTATCATACATCATCCGTGAAGTGAAGCCCGTGCCGGGAAGGGACTGTCCCGGGTCGGGTCTAAGGGAATCCCTGATCCTGAACTAAGCAAGCGGACCTTCAAGAATCAGGTTTACGCTCATTTACAAAGCCTTTTCATGATGGGACGATGAAAAATAATTACAACCCCGGGCCTTTAGAACCAAAGGAAAGGAGGTGAAACAGATGAGGACCAGGAAAAAGGTCATGCTGAACGAGCTTGCCAGGCGTCGCGAGGCGAAGTTCTGGGCCATGATGCGGTCCGCGGAATCTGGGAGGCAATGCTTCAGCTGAAAGAAGTGAAAGAAAACGTAATTGCCGGTCCGGCAATTCAAACCTTTGAGTTCTTCATCCAGTGGCATCTCACCGAGCGGTGCAACCTCCGGTGCAGGCACTGCTACCAGGACCGGCAGGTGCCGCCGGAGATGTCCCCGGGTGAGTTGTTCCGTGAAATCGACGGGGCCGCCGGGATGTTCGAGGCCTGGGAGTCCGAGCAAAACGTCCGGGTGGTCCCTTCGATCCACTTCACCGGGGGAGAGCCGCTTCTCTACCCCGGGTTCCTGGATGCGGTGAGATACGCACGGGAGTCGGGTTTCGGGGTTGCCGTCATGACCAACGGCTGCCTCGTCACGGATGACGACGCCCGCCGGTTCAGGGACTCAGGCGTCTTCGAGGTTCAGGTGAGCCTCGAAGGCCCGGAGGCCCTCCATGACGCCATACGGGGCAGGGGGAGCTTCAAAGCCGCCCTGAAAGGAGTCGAGCGTCTCCGGCGTGCCGGCAACAAGGTCAGCGCGAACGTCACCCTGTCACGGCTCAACTCGCCCTTCGTCGGGGAGACCGTGAAGATCGCCCGTGACAGCGGCTTTGCGGGCATTGGATTTTCCCGTCTGGTCCCCTGCGGGAGCGGGGAAAACATGCTGGCGCACCTGCTTTCGCCGGAGGAGACCCGTCGGATATATGAGAACATCCATTCCCTGGACGGTCCTGATTTCGAGATCGTCTCGGGCGACCCACTGGCCGTGACGCTCAAGGAGGGTGTTCAACCGGCGGGGTGCGAACTGACCCTTTCGGGCTGCAGCGCCGGTTTTTCCGGGGTCACCATCTGCTGTGACGGTACGGTCATGCCCTGCCGGCGTATCGGCATTTCCGTGGGTAACCTGAAGAGGCAAAGCCTGAGGCACATCTGGGCGAACTCGAAGACCCTGTGGAGGTTGAGAAACAGGGCCAGCTACAAAGGCCGATGCGGCGAGTGTGCCCTGTGGCCCTCCTGCCGGGGCTGCCGCGCCGTCGCCTACGCGTACAGCAAGGCCCGTGGAGATGCGGATCTCTTCGCCGATGACCCCCAGTGCTGGCGGATTTCCCGAACAAACGAGCCGGGACGGCAATGAGTTTTCATTAACGGGATTTCGGGTTCCACAAGGAGGGCGCCATGAGAAAGTTTATCGTCTTCCTGCTCCTCTCTTCTCTCCTTGTCTTCGGCGTCAGTGCCCTCATGACGGGCGACACGCAGGGGAGCGACGGCACCGTCGGTGTAGCCACCTGCAAGGCCTGCCATGCGAAGCATTATGAAAGCTACGCGGGGTCCATTCACGCCAGAAAGGCAATCCCCGGTTCCCCGGCCAACAGAAACGCCTGCGAGACCTGTCACGGTCCCGGAGCCCCGCACCTGGAAAAGATGGGCGCCGGCGGCGCGGGGATTTTCATTTTCGGCAAGAGACCGGCCGATGCCGAGCGGAAATCGGCGAAGTGTCTTTCCTGCCACACGGAGACCCTCCGCATCAATTTCTGGGACATGGGGAGGCACAGAGCGGCGGGAATCTCCTGTGACAACTGCCACACCGTCCATTCAGGGACCCCGAAGAACCTCAAAGCAAGACAGCCGGACCTCTGCCTGATCTGCCATCTCAGCATCAGGGCCCAGCACAACAAGCAGTCCCACCATCCCATCCGGGAGGGAAAGGTCAAATGCACCGACTGCCATGAACCTCATGGCGGTTTCGGGACGAAGATGGTCGCGGCGAACTCCGCCAATGAACTCTGCTACAAGTGCCACGCGGAGAAAAGAGGGCCCTTCTTTCGGGAGCACCCCCCCGTTGAGGAAAATTGCCTGATCTGTCACGTCCCGCACGGAAGCAATCACTCAAAACTCCTCGTCGACAAGCCGCCGAAGCTCTGCCAGGGATGCCACGATGCCTCGGGCCACCCGGGGACTCCCTACACGAGCTTCGAGACGTTCGGGGGCCGCGCCACCGGGAGCAAGAACAGGATGTTTGCGCGCGGCTGCCTCAACTGCCACTCGAACATCCACGGCGGCATGGGACCTGCCGCAATGGGGCAGACCTTTGTCCGATGAGCAAGGAGGCGACATGAAGAGTTCAATCTGCGTCGTGGCCGTCGTTGCATTGATTTTGTCTCCTCCGTGCGCTTCGGCGGAGGAGAAAAAGGCGGAGGGAGGGAAAACCGTTACAGGCAACGTTTCCGTCACCGGGCAATACACCGACATCGGCGGCAACAGGTCGAAGTTCAACGAGTATCGGGACATTCGAGAAGGGGTCGGCGTCCATGTCGGCGCCGAGGCCGGTCATGAAACCGAGAATTTCTACCTGCGTGGCGAGGCCGGCAACATCGGCTACCGGGATCAGCAGTACCGGCTCGAGGGAGGCCGGTGGGGAAAGTTCGGTGTGGAGCTCTTCTACGATCAGATCCCCCATAATTTCACGGAAGACGCAAGGACCATTTATGCAAACCCCGGCTCGAGCAGCCTCACCTATCCCACGCAGCCGCCCGGCACCAACGTCAACACCTGGAGCATCTTCGACTATGACGTCATGAGGCACAAATTCGGCGGCGGCTTCAAGATGGACATGCTGAAGCCCTTTTTCTTCAACGTCTCGGCCGATAGTGAAAAAAGGACCGGGGCATATCCCTACGGGGTCGCGGGAACCACCCCGGGGGGCATTTCGATTGAGCTCCCGGCGCCGATCGATTACAGGACGGACGGGGTCACCTTCCAGGCCGGTTACAGCAGGAACCCCCTGCTCATGTCCCTGGGGTATTCCTACAGCACCTTCGACAATAACAGCAACAACATCTATTTCAGAAATCCCTCGAATGCGGCCACGGCCGCCGTGACGGACGTGCTGACGCTCCCGCCGGACAACACCTGCCAGAAGCTCGATTTCAAGGGTGCGCTGAAACTGCCGATGAGGACAAAGTTCAATGTGGACCTCGGGGTTTCCCAGGCGAAATCCGACGCCGGTCTTTTGACCTCTTACGTGACGGCGGGCGGGTCGACGCCCGTCACCCTGAGTTCCCCCAAATTCAACGGCAAAGTCGAGACGCAGAGCTACGGCTTCTCGCTGACCTCGACCCCCCTTTCGTTCATGGACGGCAAGATTTTCTACAAATACTACGAGAGGGACAACCGGTCCGATCAGGTCACGACCACGGACGGCGCGACGACGCTGACCAATTCCCTGTTCGGCTACAAGAAAAACAAAGCCGGGGCCGAACTCGGGTTCAGGCTTCCGGCGAACCTCTACCTCACCGGGGACTGCACGTACGCCCACGTGAACCGCGAGAGGGAGGACATTCCCAGCAACGATGACTACCTCTACAATGCGGGCTTGCGGTGGAGCGGCCTGAGCTTCATGGTCGCAAGGCTGGGTTACGAGAGGCTCAACCGGGGAGCCGATTTCGAGGGCCAGAACCTCGGGGACGCCGAGCCGTGGATCAGGCGATTCGACGCCGCGTCTCAGACCCGGGACACCGTCAAGGCGACCCTCGATTTCTTCCCCATGGAAAACCTGAATGTTTCCCTGGGTTACCGATACAGACATTCCGATTATGAGGACACGGTCCTGGGATTCACGGACAGCAAGGGCAATGAGTTCAATTTCGACGTGGACTACGTCATCGTCGGGAGGGTCCGCCTCTATGGAAACTTCGATTACGAGCGCCTGGAAGAGAAACAGGTCCAGAGAAACATCAATCTCACGACCCCGGTGTATGACCCCGCTGCGTCGACATCCGCCAATTACAACTGGTCGGCCGATCAAAAGAACGACAGCTACGGGTTCACGGTCGGCACCGACATCTACATCGTTCCGAAGAAATGGACCCTCAAGCTCCAGCACAGCTATCTCAAGTCGAACGGGGAGGTGGACTACTCCTATATGCTCGATCCCGCAACGCTGACCGGACTGTCCCCCGGGGGGAGGACACAGGACAATGTCGACATCACGAACTGGGACGACTACAGCCTGAGATACTACCTGGTCAAACTGACCTATCAGCCCACAGTCGCACTCTCCTGTACGGTCGGCTATGCCTATGAGAAATTCGTTTATGAGGATGCGCAGTATGACGGCTATCAATATGTCCCGGCCACAACGGGGACAAGCGGCGCGTATCTCTCGGGGGCGTACAGGGAGCCCTCCTATGAGGCGAATGTCCTGTTTCTGAATCTCACGTACAAATATTAGGGCGGAAAGACAGACGAAAGGGGAGGCGATCATATGGGACGGTCCGGAAGAAAGAGGATACGGGGTGAGCCTGCCTTTCCGGGGCTCGCCATGGTGAAAGTCGGCCGGGCCGTGGGATACATCGACAAAACAGGACGGTACATCCGGGTTCTTTGAGAATCATGCGCGGAGGGAATCCATGATCGAAGCCCTTTATCAGGTCATCGAGAAAGTCGGGTACACCCATCCGATTCATCCGCCCCTCACCCACATGCCCGGGGGGCTGGCCGTCGGTGCGCTCATCCTCGGCCTTCTTGCGGCGCTATTCAGGCGCTATGCCTTTGCGGTCTCGGCCCGCCACTGTCTCGCGATCGCCCTGGTCTTTGTCTTCCCGACGATATTCTTCGGTTACACCGACTGGGTGCACTATTATGACGGCATCTGGACCTTTCCGATCAAAATCAAGTTTGCCCTGAGCGGGGCGCTGGTTGTGCTTTTGATCGCAGGGATCTACCTGAATTACAGGGAGGGCTCATCCATGAAAACGATTCTCACGGTTTATTTCCTCACCGTCCTGGCGGTGGCCGGGCTCGGCTATTACGGGGGGAGCCTGGTATTCGGAAGTGAGAAACCGGCTTCGACGGGAGATCTCCAGGCGGGGGAAAGGCTGTACACAGCCCATTGCGGGACCTGCCATCCGCAGGGGGGAAATATCCTGACGCCCGCACTGCCTGTAAAAGATTCGACGTACATGAAGACCTTTAACGCTTTCCTCGATTTCAACCGAAAGCCGCACATGCCCGACGGGTCGAAAGGCCTCATGCCGGCCATCCCGCCTGAAAAAGTATCGGACGCCGAGATGAAGCAGATATACGACTACATCCGGCATTCCATTGAGGGGCGCTGAAGAAGCCGAACGGCGGGGTGAGTCCATCATGATGATGAAACAGGGGGTACGAACCGCCGCCGGCATATTCATTTTCGTCTCCGCGGCGCCGGGCTGATTCGGCGACCCACAGGGTCAGCTCTTCACCGCTTTCGACGGGCTCCATCTTCTCGAAAAGCCGGATGCCGCAAAAAAAACGTCATAAGCGGCCTCGCGAACGACCCGTGACCGGGCCGGAAGGCCGACAATCATTTTTTCAAGAAAGTCCAAAAGGTTGAGATGTACACCTGTCCCATGCATCCCGAGATGAGACGGGAAGAACCCGGTTCCTGCCCGAAATGCGGGATGGCGCTTGAGCCGGTTGCACCTTCGGCTGCGGCCACCGAGACCCGGTGGACCTGCCCGATGCACCCTGAGATCGTCCGCGACAAGCCGGGCAGCTGCCCGATCTGCGGCATGGCCCTCGAGCCGATAACGATCACGGAAGGGGAGGAGGAAAACCCCGAACTCACCGACATGACGCGGCGGTTCCGGGTCAGTGTGGTATTGACGGCTCCCCTGGTCGTGATCGCCATGGGTCCCCTCTTTCCCGGACTCTCCTTCATCGGCCGTTTCGTTCCTCCTGAATATCTGAAGTGGGCGGAACTCCTTCTCGCCACACCGGTGGTCCTCTGGGGAGGCCGGCCCTTCTTTGTCCGGGGCTGGCAGTCGGTGGTCACCTGGAACCCGAACATGTTCACACTGATCGGGCTTGGCGTCGCCATTGCCTATCTATACAGCATTGTGGCCGCCTTCTTCCCCGGCCTTTTCCCGGAATCCTTCCGCGGCGCAGGCGGCGAGGTGGAAATGTACTTTGAGGCGGCGGCGGTCATTGCCACCCTCGTGCTGCTGGGCCAGGTGCTTGAACTGAGGGCACGGTCGCGAACCGGTGCCGCCATCAAGGCCCTTCTCGGGCTTGCCCCGAAGACGGCGCGAAGGATCAGGGATGACGGCGAAGAGGACGTCCCCCTGGACCGGATTCAGGCGGGGGACCTCCTGAGGGTCAGGCCCGGGGAGAAAGTGCCCGTCGACGGCACGGTCACCGAGGGTTCCAGCGCCGTGGACGAGTCCATGATCACCGGGGAACCCATTCCCGTGTCGAAGCAGGCGGGCGACCGCGTGATCGGCGCGACGGTGAACGGCACCGGCACGCTGGTCATGAAGGCGGAAAAGGTCGGGTCCGAGACGCTCCTGGCGCAGATCGTTCACATGGTTGCCGAGGCCCAGCGCAGCCGCGCGCCGATCCAGAAATTAACGGATATCGTCGCCGGATATTTTGTCCAGATCGTCGTCGGTGTTGCGGTTATCACCTTTGTGGTCTGGGCATGGGTCGGGCCTGAACCGCGCATGGCCTACGCCCTCGTCAATGCCGTGGCGGTACTGATCATTGCCTGCCCCTGCGCGCTCGGCCTGGCAACACCGATGTCCGTCATGGTGGCCATGGGCAAAGGCGCTACGGGAGGGGTGCTCTTCAAGGACGCCGAGGCGATCGAGGTCCTGAAGACCGTCGATACCCTGGTCACGGATAAAACCGGCACTCTCACGGAGGGCAAACCGAAGCTGGTCAACGTGGTCCCTGCGGTCGGGTTCGATGAAGAAACGATACTGCACTTCGCTGCGAGCATCGAGAGGGGAAGCGAGCACCCTCTGGCCGAAGCGATTGTCGCAGGCGCAAAGGACAGGGGTGTTCATCCTTCAAAGGTTGGATCATTCGAGTCGCTCACCGGGCGCGGGGTCACGGGCGTGATCGACGGCCGGAAGGTTTCTCTCGGCAACCTCAGGCTCATCGAAGAGCTCGGCATTGAACCGGGCGATCTTCCGGACAGGGCGGAGTCCATGCGAAAAGAGGGGCAGACCGCGATGTTCGTGGCCGTGGATGGAAAGGCAGCGGGAATCCTTGCCGTGGCGGACCCGATCAAATCCACGACGGCCGAGGCGATGGACAGTCTGCACCGGGAAGGGATCCGGGTCGTAATGATCACGGGCGACAGCAGGACCACCGCTGAGGCTGTCGGGAGAAAGCTCGCGATCGACGGGGTAATCGCCGAAGTCCTGCCCGACAGGAAAGCGGAAATGGTCAAGCAGATACAGGCCGAGGGAAGGATCGTGGCCATGGCCGGGGACGGCATCAACGACGCCCCGGCGCTTGCCCAGGCGCAAGTCGGCATCGCGATGGGGACGGGGACGGACGTCGCGATGCTGAGTGCGGGGGTGACCCTGGTGAAGGGTGACCTTCGCGGGATCGTGCGGGCTCGAAGGTTGAGCAGGGCGACGATGCGCAACATCAAGCAGAACCTGTTTTTTGCCTTTGTCTATAACGCCCTCGGCGTCCCCATTGCCGCGGGGGTCCTTTACCCCTTCTTCGGCATCCTGCTCAGTCCGGTGATCGCGGCGGCAGCCATGAGTTTCAGTTCGGTGTCCGTCATAGGGAACTCCCTCCGATTGAGGGACGTGGATCTCTGAGACGACTTCGCCGGCATCTGATCTCATGGAACAACCGGGCCATTCCCTGATGTCGTCTAAGGTTTTTGTACGGTATCAATCCGTCTTTCCATGATTGCCTTTATTCCGCCGAAAGAAAAAAATGAACGGTGAAAGTGGGAAAGTGAAAAAGCGAGTAGATACCATCAGCAAGGAGGTCGGTTTTATGGCAAAGGCAAAAAAAGGAGATCTGTACGCGTGTGACGAGTGCGGGCTGGTCGTTTGTGTCGAAGACCCCTGCGAGTGCATCTCTTGCGAATTGATCTGTTGCGATGTCCCGATGGCGAGAAAGCCGGCCAGGAGAAAGGCAGCGGCAGGGAAGAAGAAAACCGCATCAAGGACCAAGGCTGCCCCCGGGAAAAGAAAGGCGGCCGGGGGATAGGCAAACCCCGGACGGACTGAAAGGGCTGGGGAACAGCGGGCCCGCAAACCGAAGACGGCCGTGATAAGAGTCACGGCCGTCAGGGTATGGGATTGTCACCGAGGCCTGTCTCACCCAAAAGGTGCGACGGTCCGACTCCCGGCCTTCGGCAGAAGCTCTTTGATCCTACATTTCCAGATCCCTTTTCATCCGATCGAAATCCTCCTTGGTGATTTCTCCCCGCGCGTAGCGTTTTTTCAGAATATCCAGCGGCGTCTCCGTCCCCCCGGTTTTTCCCTCCCGGAGCCGGATGAAGATATAGATCAGTACGGCGACGAGCGCGATCGGGATGATCCACATGAAAAACCCCCCGTACCCATAGTGCATCATGGGCCATCCTGCATAACCGGGGCCGCCCATGGGTCCGTAACCGTCGTATCTCGAGCATGAACACAGGCACGCAAGCGACGACGAGAGGGACGCAAGCCTCCGTATGATGTCCATCCTCTTTCACTTCTTCTTGTCAGTGCACGGCGTTGAAGGCCTTTTTCAACTGCCCTTCTACTGTTTCGGCGATCTTCCCGAGTTCCGGGTTGTCGATCATCTGCATGGCAACCGTCGGCCGGATGACGGAAAACACCGTTTTCCCCCCTTTCTCGTAAACGATGACGTTGCAGGGGAGCATCAAACCGATGTTTTCCTCCGCCTGGATCGCCCTGCAGGCATTCGACGGGTTGCAGGCGCCCAGAATGAGATATTTTCTGAAGTCGATCCCGAGCTTCTCCTTGAACTTTTCCCTGACGTCGATTTCCGTCAGGATCCCGAAACCCTGTTCCGCCAGGGCTTCTTTCACCTTTGCAACAACGGTTTCGAAGGGAAGATCCAATTCCCTCGTGAATCCATAGCCGATCCGCATGGAACCTCCTTGCCGGAAAGCAGGCAACCGGCCTGCCCGTTGCCGTTTTCGAGTTGACCGGGTTTCAATCATGCCTCTCCTGCATGATTCAGTACATCAAAGGAGGGACTTTTAAAATCCGTCCAATACTGATCCCGGGCTTCGAAAAATCTGATTTTTGCTAAGAGTCCGGATGAGAGAGGTCCGCGGCGTGACCATCGGGCCGCGAAAATTTCTTCCGGGGTATTTTTACCGGCAAAATGAGGGACGACCTTATGGCGTGGCAAGCCTTGATCCATGATGATGGAGTCACCGTGGAGACGAAGAACTCCTGTAGGGCGGCCCCGTCAACGATCGAGGGAGAGGAGGGAAGAGGAAATGAGGTACCTGGTCGTATTGGGAAGGATATTGTACTCGGCGATCTTTGTCTCGTCGGCGCCCGGGCATTTCAAGGCCGGGACGATCGCCTACGCCGCAGGCAACGGCGTCCCCCTGGCTTCGATCCTCGTACCCCTGTCGGGGATCATTGCGTTTCTGGGCGGGTTGAGCATCATTCTGGGATACAGGGCCCGGTACGGAGCCTGGCTGCTTGTGATCTTCCTGATCCCGGTCACCGTCATGATGCACAATTTCTGGGCCGTTGCGGACCCGGGAGAGGCGCACATTCAGTACCTCATGTTCCTGAAGAACCTCTCCATGCTTGGAACCGCTTTCTTGATCGTCCACTTCGGTTCCGGTCCGCTGAGCCTCGATAACCGGTTCAGGCAGGTGTAGAGTCGTCAGGTTCAGATCAGGTCCCTGATGCCAGGGGCGCGGACCCCGCATCAGTAATTCTCCGCCAGCACCTCATAGAATGCCTGCGGGAACCGGCAGGCGGGGCAGTGCCGGGGCGCCTCCGTCTCCGCCGTGACATAACCGCAATTCGTGCAATGCCACTTGACGGACGCCGTTTTTTTGAAAACCCGGTTTTTTCTCAGGTTCTCCAGCAGCTTTTCGAACCGGGTCTCATGAAATTTTTCCGCAACGGCGATGCCCTCGAAGACGCTCGCGATATCGGGGCAATTTTCCTCCCGGGCGATCCTCGCAAAATCTTCATAGCGAAGGGTCCAGGACACGTTCTCACTGGCGACGGCCGCTTCCAGGTTTTTTTCCGTGTCGGCCGCCGGCCCCGAGGGGTAGGTGGCCGTAATCTCCACACCGCCTCCTTCCAGGTATTGATGGAACGTCCGGGCGTGCGCTCTTTCGTTATTCGCCGTTTCCAGGAAGATGTTTGCGATCTGTTCGTATCCCTCTTTCCGGGCGGATTCCGCAAAATAGGAATACCGGTTGAAGGTCTGTGATTCCCCCGCGAAGGCGGCCATGAGGTTTTTTTCCGTCCGCGTTCCCTTGATCGATTTTTTCATGTCCTTCTCCTTTTTGGATGGGTGATCCGAATCGTCATTGTTGCGTTCCCGGCAGGGCCCGGCTCTCGTTCCGGAAGGAGCCGGCCGATCGCGCGCCGTCGACGGGAGAGAAGGCAGAACAGAACGGGCAGACGACCGCCCGGCAGGAAGAGCAGGTGACGAAAGCTGAATCCAAATTACCAGAAACCGTTCCGGCATTCAATACCGGCGAGCGCCGTGCGGGCACCCGCACCGGCGTCTTTTTTCTCGAATTGCTATTTGACGTTGCCCTCTGTACAATGATGATCACTTCCTGATCTCAAACCGGATGTTCTTCGATGATCCAGAAATATGCCGGCCGGCACGTTGAAGTCCTGCAGCGGATCGCCCGACGGGCCATGTACGACCGGGGGTTTCTGCCGGATTTTTCACGTCGAGTCCTGAAGGAAACGGAAGGGCTTCCGGCCTCCCCGGCGGATGGAGGAGACGGGATCCGGGACCTGCGGGACCTTCCGTGGTGTTCCATCGACAATGACGACTCCCGGGATCTCGATCAGCTCACCGTCGCCGAATCCCTGCCGGACGGCACCATCAAGGTCCTGGTGGCGGTTGCCGACGTGGACTCCATGGTGCGAAAAGACCGGGCCATTGATCAGCACGCCCGCCACAACACGACGTCCATCTATACTTTCGCCGAAATCTTCTCCATGTTGCCCGAGCGTCTGTCCACGGACCTCACCTCCCTCAACGCCGGTCAGGACCGCCTGTCTGTCGTGGTTGAAATGATCCCGGGAGACGACGGTCGATGCCGGGGGTTCGAGATCTGCCGGGCCGTCGTCCGCAATCATGCAAAGCTCGCCTACAATTCCGTCGCCCCGTGGCTGGAGGGAAACGGCCCGATCCCCGAGGCAGTCCGTGCGGTGCCGGGGCTGGACGACAACCTGCGTATCCAGGATCGGGTGGCCCGGAAGCTCAGGGCACTGCGTTATGAACAGGGCGCCCTCAGCCTGGAAACGGTGCAGTCGCGCCCCCTGTTCGACGGAGGCGAGATCCGGGAACTCGGCATCGACAGAAAGAACCGGGCGAAAGAGCTCATCGAGGACCTGATGATTGCGGCCAACGGCGTGACGGCGCGGTACCTCGATTCCGTGAACTTCCCCTCGATCCGTCGCGTCGTCCACACCCCAAAACGCTGGGAGCGGATCGTGAAGCTCGCGTCGGAATATGGTTATCGGCTGCCGGACGAACCGGATTCGAAGGCGCTGGAACAGTTTCTCGTCCGGCAAAGAACCGCCGATCCCCTTCGCTTTCACGACCTGTCCCAGATGATCATCAAGCTGATCGGTCGCGGGGAATACGTGGCGGAATACCCCGGGGAGAAACCCGAGGGGCATTTCGGGCTTGCCGTAAAGCACTACTCGCATTCGACGGCCCCGAACCGCCGCTACCCCGATCTCGTCACCCAGCGGCTTTTGAAAGCGGCACTGGACGGCTCCCCGGTGCCGTACGGACGATACGAGTTGAACGAACTGGCCCGGCACTGCACCGAGAAGGAGGATGACGCGAACAAGGTCGAGAGGCTCGTGCGGAAATCCGCCGCCGCGCTTCTCCTGGCGTCGCGAATCGGGGAATAGTTCGAGGCCGTTGTCACGGGCGCGGCACCCAAGGGGACGTGGGTTCGCATCCTCCACCAGCCCATCGAGGGGAAACTGGTGGAGGGGTTCAACGGGGTCGACGTGGGGGATCGCATTCAGGTCAGGCTGATTCGCACGGATGTCACAAGGGGCTTCGTCGATTTCAAGAGAGCAGACGGGCATTACCGAAGCAGCAGGTGAGGGAGGGGACATGAAGCTGAAGATCGGGGTCATGGGTTCCGCGACGGGAAGGCTGTCGAAACATCAGAAGGGGCTTGCTTATGAACTGGGCCGGGCGATCGCACAGGCGGACTGTATTACCGTTACAGGTGCATGCCCGGGCCTTCCCCTGGAGTCCGCGCGGGGGGCCGCCGAGGCCGGCGGGCTCGTCGTGGGAATATCACCGGCCCTGAGTGAATGGGAACACGTGCATAAATATGATTCCCCCGTTTTGTATCACGATGTCCTGATTTTCACGGGAAGCGGGCTCATGGGGCGGGAAGTCGTCAACATCCGGAGTTCCGATATCGTGATCATCCTCGGAGGTCGTTCAGGCACGCTGGGAGAATTCTCCATTGCCTATGACGAGGGAAAACTGATCGGGGTTCTTCTGGGGACGGGGGGGCTCACTTCCGAGATCAAGAATATCGTAAAGAAGATCAGGAAAAAGACGGGGGCCAGGATCTTCTATGACGATCACCCCGTGACTATCGTCAGGAGGCTCGTCAGGTACTTTCAAACCGTGCACTACAAACATCCGAGCATTCATCAACGGGCTGAAGCCGATTGATCACGGGTGTCGCGGGGATGAGCCGCTGAAACATCCACGAGCATGGCAGGACCGACGCACCAGGTGAAATTCATCCTCCGGGCGCTGCGCCACAGAAACTACCGCCTTTTCTTCGGAGGCCAGGCTGTATCCCTCGTCGGCACCTGGATGCAGCAGATCGCCATGAGCTGGCTCGTCTACCGCATGACCGATTCCCCCTTTCTCCTGGGGTTTGTGGGATTTGCGAGCCAGATCCCGGCTTTCCTTTTTTCCCCCATCGCCGGTGTCTACGCGGACCGGTGGAACCGCTATCATCTCCTGATCGCGACGCAGTCCCTGGCCAGCCTGCAGGCCTTCGTCCTGGCTTTCCTCACGCTTTCCGGGTTCGTGCAGGTCTGGCACCTGGTCCTGCTGAGTTTCTTTCTGGGCATCGTCAATTCCTTTGATATCCCCATCCGCCAGTCTTTCGTCATCGAACTGCTGGAGAGGAAAGAGGACCTGGGAAACGCCATTGCACTGAATTCATCGCTTTTCAACGGTGCGAGACTCGTCGGGCCGTCCATCGCCGGGGTTGTGATCGCTTTCGTGGGCGAGGGGATCTGTTTCCTCCTGAACGCCGTCAGCTTTTTCGCGATCATCATCACCCTCCTGGCCATGCGGATCCCGAAGAAAGAAGTGCGTACAAGACACGCGCCCCTGCGCGAAAGCCTGATCGAAGGGTACCGTTACATCCGGGACTTCATCCCCATGCGGTATATCCTGCTGCAGCTTTCCCTGATGAGCTTCATGGGGATGCCCTACGCGGTCCTCATGCCGGTTTTCGCCCGGGACATTCTCCACGGCGGTCCTCACACTCTCGGTTTTCTCATGGGAGCATCGGGGTTCGGGGCGCTCGTGGGAGCACTCTTTCTGGCGTCCCGGAGGTCGGTTCTGGGGATGGGCAGGCTGATCGCCCTGATGTCCGGCACATTCGGCGTGGGGATCATCGCCTTTGCCCTGTCCAGGGTTTTTCTCTTCTCGATCGTCATGATGCTGGTAACGGGCTTCGGGATGATGGTGCTGACGGTATCCAGCAACACCATTCTCCAGACCATCGTGGACGACGACAAAAGGGGACGCGTCATGAGCTTCTTTGCCGTGTCCTTCATGGGGGTGGCGCCCTTCGGAAGTCTCTTTGCCGGTTCGCTGGCCTCGCGGATCGGTGCGCCGGACACGCTCGTGATCACGGGTCTGTGCTGCATTCTCGGGGCGCTTCTGTTCTACAGAAAACTCCCCGAAATCCGGAAGGTCGTCCGCCCGATCTATCGGAAAATGGGGATCATGCCGGAAGTCCCGCCGGAGTGAGGAGGGCCGGCCGAGGGCGCGGCAGGGAAGCCTGAGGAAACAGAAGATGGACACAGCGACATTTGTCATGACTGCCGTTCCCCCTTTTCGCCTCGACTGCACCGTCTGGGCCATCCGGCGGCGGCCCGCCAACCTCATCGATCGATGGGATGGGATCACCTGGCGCCGGGTCCACGCCGCGGCCGAGGGCGTCCTGGAGGTGCAGGTAACCCAAACGGGCGTGCCGGAAAAGCCGATGCTCCGGGTCCGAGTCCTCGGCGATCGTCTGTCGGCGGACTCAAAAGCAAGGGTCAAGACCCTTGTCACGCGGATGCTGGGCCTGGAGACGGAACTCTCCGATTTCTACCGCCTCGCAGACGGGGAAAAGTCGATCGGCCGTCTCGTCGAGAGATTCCGCGGGGTCAGACTCCCGAGATTCCCGTCGGTCTTCGAGGCGCTGGTGAACGGAATCGCCTGCCAGCAGCTCTCCCTGACGGTGGGAATCACCCTTCTCAACCGTCTGGCCCGCTTCTGCGGCGACCGCATCGTCACGCCCGAAGGGGTTTCCTTCGGCTTCCCGCGGCCGCAGAGGCTGGCCCCTGTGGACGCCGCCGACCTGAGAAAACTGGGATTCAGCCGTCAGAAGGCCGAGGCCCTGCTCGCCCTCTCAAGAGAGGTCAGCCGGGGGAACATCGACCTCGAGAAGCTCGAGGCGTCGAGCGACGAAGAGGCCCGCGATCAGCTCCTGCGGTTGAAAGGCATCGGTCCCTGGACGGCGGATTACGCCCTGCTCAGGGGGCTGGGACGATTAACGGTCTTTCCATCGGGTGATGTGGGGGCCCGCAACAAGCTGCAGAGCGTGCTGCGTGCCAGGAAACCGCTCGATGACAGGGACATCCGAAAACGGCTCCGGCGATGGGGAGCTTATGCCGGACTGGTCTACATCCACCTGCTGCTTTCAGGTCTTGCCGAGGAAGGGTGCCTCTGACCGGCGCCCTCCCGCCTTTTTTCAAGGACATTTCACCCTCTTTACGGACCCCTGAAGAAGCCCGTCGCCCGGGGATCTTCCCCCGGCGGACCGCAGGCGCAGTTCGCCGGCGAGGACGTCCGGGCCGTCGGGATCGCCCGGTTTCAAAAACAAATCCCTCGACCACTCATCCGTTTGCTGAGCAGGAGATCAGGTATTTAAGAATGTGGTTTAAGTGTTTTCCCGATAGTGGAAACGGTACAAAGGTGGATACATTGTCAAGAAGGGAGGGCGTCTCATGAAACCGGATTTGCATAACGAAATTGCGAAGGTCGCCTACGATCTGTATCTGAAGGAAGGCTGCCGGGATGGGTGGGCGCTCGTTCACTGGCTCGAAGCGGAAAAGATCGTGGAGAAGAGATACACGACGGAACCCGACGACGCCCCGGCCGATGACCGGGCCCCGGCGAGTCTCCCGGAGAAAGGTGCACGGAAAAACAGGCCGGGTTCCAGGAGGCAAAAGTCCGCGGGAAAAGCGGGACGGGGTCTTTTGCGAACCTGATGACGCAGGAGATAGCAGATGCCGGATAACCGGACGGTCCAGGCCCTCTGGCCTCTGGCCGTGTATGTTGCGACCGTTGTTTTCGTCGCGGCCGCCATGATCGGGCTTTCTTATCTGCTTGGAGAGAAGCACGAGGGCAGGGCGACGGGACAGCCCTACGAATCGGGTGTGGTTCCCACCGGGGAGGCCTGGATACGTTTCGATGTCAAGTATTACCTGGTGGCCATGTTCTTCGTGATTTTCGACATCGAGTCTGTTTTCATCTTCGCCTGGGCCGTCGTCGCGCGGGAAGCCGGCTGGGGAGCCTATCTGGCCATTGCGGTATTCATCGGCGTCCTCCTCGTCGCTCTCGGTTATCTGTGGCGGATGGGCGGTCTGGACTGGGGCGGGTTGAGGAGGAAACAGGCGACACCCCCGACAGTGAGGTCTCCGTGAAAGGATATTTCAACACCGGATCCCGTTCTCACTGGAGAAACAGGGGAATAAGTCACGACGACGACGGCATCAGCCGCAGTGTCGTGCTCGCCAGGCTTCAGAACCTGGTGGCCTGGGGCCGCAAAAATTCCCTCTGGCCCTTCAACTTCGGCCTGTCCTGCTGCTACGTCGAGATGGCGACCAGCGTGACCAGCAGATACGACATTGCCCGCTTCGGCGCCGAAATCCTCCGCGGCACTCCCCGTGAAGCGGACGTGATGGTGATCGCGGGAACGCCGTTCATCAAGATGGCGCCTCTGATCCGCAGGCTCTACGATCAGTTGATGGAGCCCCGCTGGGTCATCTCCATGGGTTCCTGCGCCAACTCCGGAGGCATGTACGACATCTACAGTGTCGTCCAGGGTGTGGACAGGATCCTGCCGGTGGATGTCTATGTCCCGGGCTGTCCGCCCCGGCCGGAGGCCTTCCTCGAGGCCATTCTTCTGCTCCGGAAAGCGGTCGGGGAGGAGAGGCGACCGCTCGGCCGGGTGGCCGGGCCTCGGCGCGTGGACGCGCGGCCGAAAGCCGGCCCATCCATGCGGGATGAAAAAAGGGATCTCAGGCGGAAAGCCGCCGTTTTCCCTTCGCCCGACGAGCTCTGACGGGACGGTTCGCATTGACCGATAAAGAGCGCAGCGGCTTTGACCGGAGAGCGGACACCGATGAATGAACAAACCGGCGTGACCGCGTCTATTCAGGAACGCTTCGGGCAGGATCAGATCATCGTGCAGCCCACCTGCGACGGCATAACGACCCTGTGGGTGCCGTCTGCAAAGGCCCCGGAGATTCTCCGATACCTGAAAGAGGGGATCAGCGAGCCCTTCCGGGTGCTCTACGATCTTACGGCCATCGATGAACGCACCCGTTCCCATCGGCAGGGTCAGCCGGAGAGCGATTTCACCGTCGTCTATCATCTGCTTTCCTATGAGAGAAATGCCGACATCCGGATCAAGACGGCCCTCGGAGAGGACCGCCTGTCCGTTCCCAGCATCACCGGTCTCTGGCCGTCGGCCGACTGGTATGAGCGCGAGGCATGGGACATGTTCGGCATCCGTTTTGAGGGGCATCCCCGCCTGCGCCGGATCCTGATGCCCGGAACATGGAAGGGACATCCCCTGCGGAAAGACCACCCTGCCAGGGCCACCGAGATGGGTCCCTTCGAGCTTCCGGAGGCGAAGCTGGATGCCGAGGAAGAAGCCCTGCAGTTCCGCCCCGAGGACTGGGGGTTGACGCGCTACGGAGCGGGCACGGAGTTCATGTTTCTCAACCTGGGGCCTCAGCATCCCGGCACGCACGGGCCCCTGCGCATCGTGCTGGAGCTGGACGGCGAGGAGATCAGGCAGGCGGTGCCCGACATCGGTTTTCATCACCGCGGGGCCGAGAAGATGGGCGAAAGGCAGTCCTGGCATACCTACATCCCCTATACCGATCGCATCGACTACCTCAGCGGCGTCATGAACAACTTCCCCTACGTTCTGGCGGTGGAACAGCTCGCGGGGATAACGGTCCCCGATCGCGCCAGGGTCATCCGGATCATGATGGCCGAGCTCTTCCGCATCATCAGCCACCTGGTGTGGTACGGGACCTTCGCCCTCGATTTGGGGGCCATGTCACCGGTCTTTTACACCTTCAACGACCGGGAGAGGGCCTTCCACATCGTCGAAGCCGTCTGCGGCGGGAGGATGCACCCGGCCTGGTTCCGCATCGGCGGCGTCGCTCAGGATCTCCCGCGGGGATGGGACCGTCTCATCCGGGAGTTTCTGGACTACTTTCCGAAAAGGCTTGCCGAGTACGACGGGATGATCATGCGAAACCGGATCCTGCGGGCCCGGACGAAAGGGGTCGGCGTCTGCACTCTGGATGAAGCCGTCGAGTGGGGCATCACGGGCCCGAATCTCCGTGCCTGCGGTTTTGAATGGGATTTCCGCAAGAAACGACCTTACTCGGGCTACGACGCGATGGAGTTCGAGATCCCGACGGCGCAGGGCGGCGACTGCTACGCGCGGGCCCTCGTCCGCACCGCGGAGATGCACCAGAGCCTGCGCATCATCAGACAGTGCCTGGAGAACATGCCCGAGGGTCCTTACAAGTCGGATCACCCCCTTGCCACCCCGCCGCTGAAGGAAAAAACGATGCATCACATCGAGACGCTCATCGATCATTTCCTGGGCGTGAGCTGGGGCCCGGTCATTCCGCCCGGCGAGTGCGCCTTCGGCATCGAGGCGAGCAAGGGAAACAGCACGTACTATCTGATCAGCGACGGCAGCACCGTTTCGTACCGGACACGCATCCGCACGCCCTCCTTTGCCCATATCCAGGCCGTCCCGCTGCTTGCCCGGGGCCTCATGATCGCCGACCTGATCGCCATTCTCGGAAGCATCGATTACGTTCTGGCCGATGTGGACCGTTGAGACAGGGACGAAGAGGCTGAAGCCATGTTGACGGAAGAAGAAAAGAGGGAGATCGAAAAGGAGATCCGGAAACAGGAATACCCGAAGGCCGCCTGCGTCGAGGTTCTGAGAGTCCTGCAGGCGGGGCGCGGATGGGTCTCCGATGAGGGCATCCGGGATGCGGCCCCGCTTCTGGGCATGACGCCGGAGGAACTCGACGCCGTGGCGACGTTCTATCCCTTCATCTTCCGCAGGCCCGTGGGGCGTCACGTCATCTTCATCTGCGATGCCGTGAGCTGCTGGGTCATGGGATACGGAAACCTGCTGGAGCACCTGGAAAGGAGACTGGGCATCACCCTCGGTGAGACGACGCCGGACGGCCGCTTCACCCTGCTGCCCATCTCCTGCCTCGGGGCATGCGACTGCGCCCCCGCCGTGATGATCGACCGGGACCTCCACGGCGACCTGACCCCGCAGAAAATCGACGGACTCCTCGAGCGGTACGAATAGGAAAAGATCATGGAACGTCCCCTCACGCAGGATATTCGACCCGACCGTTCCCCTCTCGACATCGATGAATACGAGCGAGCGGGGGGGTACGGAGCTCTCCGGAAGATGCTCGGGGAAATGCCCCCGGACCGGGTGCAGGAAGAGGTGAAGGCGTCGAACCTGCGGGGGAGGGGCGGGGCCGGGTTTCCCACGGGTGTCAAGTGGAGCTTCGTCCCCATGGGCGTCGACGCGCCCCGTCCGAAATACATCATCTCGAACTCGGACGAGATGGAACCGGGCGCCTTCAAAGACCGCCTGCTCATGGAGGGAAACCCCCACCAGTTGATCGAAGGCCTCATCATCGGGGCCTATGCCGTCCAGGCGGATCACGCCTATGTCTTTCTCCGGTGGGCCTACCATCGGTCGGCAAGGAGTGTTGAAAAGGCCGTCGCCCAGGCCTACGCCCGGGGCTATCTGGGCCGGAACATCCTGGGCTCGGGATACAGCCTCGAGATGCGCATCCACATCAGCGCCGGCCGCTACATCTGCGGCGAGGAAACGGCGCTCCTCAACGCCCTCGAGGGCAAGCGGGGCATCCCCCGGTCGAAACCCCCTTTCCCGCAGCTCTCGGGGCTCTGGGGAAAACCGGCGATCGTGAACAACGCCGAGACCCTCGCCAACCTGCCGCACATCATCGCAAAAGGCGCCGAATGGTACCGGGGGCTCAGCCGGTCGCCCGACGGGGGGACAAAGATCTACGGTGTGAGCGGTCGGGTGAAAAACCCCGGGCTCTGGGAACTCCCGATGGGGGTCACGATGAGGGAGATCCTGGAGGAGCGTGCCGGCGGCATGGCGGAGGGGTACCGTCTGCGGGGGATCATCCCGGGCGGCGCCTCGACGGACTTCCTGCTCCCGGAACATCTGGATGTGAAAATGGACTACGACTCGGTTCAGAAGGCCGGGAGCCGCCTGGGCACGGGAACGATGATCATCCTCGATGACCGGACCTGCCCCGTGGGCATGGTCCATAACCTGATGCGGTTTTTCGCCCGCGAGTCCTGCGGCTGGTGCACCCCCTGCCGGGAGGGACTGCCGTGGCTCACGGAGATCCTGGCGGCGCTCGAAACGGGCAGGGGGCGGGAGGGGGATCTCGACATCCTCGAGGACCACACCCGGCTTCTCGGGCCGGGACACACCTTCTGTGCCCTAGCGCCCGGCGCCGTGGAGCCGCTCCAGAGCGCGCTCAGGCATTTCCGCTCCGACTTCGAGCGGCACATCCGGGAAAAGAAATGCCCCTGGAGGTAAACGGTGACCACCATCTACATCGACGACAGGCCATACGAAATCGGGGACGGTCAGAACCTGTTGGAGGCCTGTCTGTCTCTGGGTTTCGATCTTCCCTACTTCTGCTGGCACCCGGCCCTGCATTCCGTGGGGGCCTGCAGGCAGTGCGCCGTGAAGATCTTCCGCGACGAGAAGGATCGCAAAGGAAGGATCGTCATGTCCTGCATGACCCCCGCCGCCGACGGAACGCGCATCTCCATTGACGACCCCGAGGCAAGGGCCTTTCGCGCGAGCGTCATCGAGTGGCTCATGGCCAACCATCCCCACGACTGCCCCGTCTGCGACGAAGGGGGCGAATGTCACCTCCAGGACATGACGGTCATGACAGGCCATGTCTATCGCCGCTACCGCTTTCCCAAGCGGACCCATGTCAACCAGGATCTGGGCCCTTTCGTGAACCACGAGATGAACCGCTGCATCCAGTGTTACCGGTGCGTCCGGTTCTACCGGGATTATGCCGGCGGCCGTGATTTCGATGTCTTTTCATCCCACCGGAATGTTTATTTCGGCCGCCATAGCGACGGCCCTCTGGAGAGCGAATTCGCCGGCAACCTTGTCGAGGTCTGCCCCACGGGAGTCCTGACCGACAAGTCCCTGAAGAAGCATTACACACGCAAGTGGGATCTTCAAACGGCGCCTTCCGTCTGCGTCCACTGCGGCGTGGGCTGCAACACCATCCCCGGTGAGCGCCAGGGCACGTTGAGGAGGATCCGGAACCGCTACAACCGTCAGGTCAACGGCTACTTTCTCTGTGACCGCGGGCGTTACGGCTACGCGTTCGTCAACGGCGAAAAAAGGATCCTGCATCCCCTCCGCCGGCGGAACGGCAGGGACGGAGGCGTCCCGGAGCCTCTCGACCGTGGAAAGATGATGGAGCTCCTGGCACCCCTGTTTTGCCGGGGAGCGTTCGGCGTCATCGGCATCGGGTCCCCGCGGGCCTCCCTGGAAGCCAATTTCGCCCTCCTCACCCTCGTGGGACCGGAGAATTTCTACGGGGGTACCGGCGAAAGGGACCACGGGCTTGTCGCCCTGATCCTGGAGTGCCTGACGAAAGGCCCGGCCCGGACCCCGTCTTTGAAGGACGTGGAGGAGTCCGACGCCGTCTTCGTCCTCGGGGAGGACGTTCCCAACAGGGCCCCCCGGCTTGCCCTGGCGCTTCGACAGTCGATCCGCCGGAAGCCCATGGCCGTTGCGGAAAAGCTCCACATCCCTCCCTGGGACGATGCCGCCGTCCGGGAGGCCCTGCAGGAGGCGCGGGGTTTTCTCTTCACGGCCGGTGCGGCACAAAGCCGGCTTGATCCGATTGCGACGGATACCTGCCGCGCCGCGCCGGATGACCTGGCCCGGCTGGGCTTTGCCGTGGCCTACGAACTGGACAAAGACTCTCCGCCCGTCCCCGATCTCACCGATGACATGAAGGCCCGCGCGGCGATCATCGCGGGAGCCCTGAGGGAGGCCGACCGGCCGTTGATCATCTCGGGCACGGCCCTGGGGAGCGAGGCGATGATCCGTGCCGCGGCACAGGTTGCCGCCTCCCTGCACGCCGGAGGGAAAAAAGAGGTATCCCTGTGCTTCATCGTGCCGGAGTGCAACAGCCTGGGGCCGGGTCTTCTGGGAGGGAAGCCTCTGGGGACGGCATGGAAGGCTTTCGAAAAGGGAACAGCCGATACGCTCGTCATCGTCGAGAACGACCTCTACCGGCGGGCGGAGCCGTCCCGGGTGGATCGACTTCTTGCGTCGGCCCGTCACGTCATCGTCATCGACCATACGGAAAACGCGACCACGGACAGGGCGGACTTCGTCCTGCCGGCGGCAACCTTCGCCGAAGAAAGCGGAACCCTGGTCAGCCTGGAAGGAAGGGCCCAGCGCTACTACCGTGTCCTGGAACCCCGCGGCGACATCCAGGAGAGCTGGCGCTGGATCCGGGACATCATGATCGCCGCGGAGCACCCCCGAACCCCGTCCTGGCAGAACCTGGACGACGTCGCTTCTTCCCTGAGCAACGCCGTCCCCGTCCTTCATGACCTCCGGAACGCGATACTCCCGGCGGATTTCCGCATGACGGGGCAGAAGATCCCGAGGCAGCCCCACCGTTTCAGCGGACGGACGGCCATGACGGCCGACAGGACCGTCCATGAACCGAAACCGCCGGATGATCCCGACTCCCCGTTTGCATTTTCGATGGAAGGGTCCGGCGGAGCCCCCCCGGGACCGCTGATGGCGCGCTTCTGGTCTCCGGGGTGGAACTCGATCCAGGCCGTGAACAAGTACCAGGACGGGATCGGCGGGACTCTCCGCGGAGGCGACGGGGGCCTGCGGATCCTGGAGCCCCGGGGCACCCCCCAAAAGACGGCGGACATCGCCATCCCGGCTGCTTTTGAGCGCCGGCGGGGCGAGTGGCTTGTGGTTCCGCTCTATCACGTCTTCGGTTCCGAGGAGCTGAGCATCCACGCACCGGGCATTGCCGAATTAAGCCCCGATCCCTACCTGGCGCTGAACCCGGTGGAAGGGGAGAAGAATCGATGCCGGGCCGGGGACATCATCGGTCTGACGATCTCCGGCCGGAAACTGGACCTACCCGTCCGGCTTGACCCGTCTCTCCCGCCCGGGGTCGCCGGGCTGCCGGCGGGTTTGCCCGCTCTTGCGGGTCTCGGGCTTCCGGCCTGGTGCGCGCTGTCATTCCCCGGCGGAAAGGGAGAGCAACACTGACATGGGCGAGCTTCAAATACTCACAGTGATCTTCGGCGTTGCTCTGGCCGCCCTGGTTGTCGCCGCCCTGAACATCTGGCTGGAGCGGCGGCTGCTTGCACTCTGGCAGGACCGTTACGGCCCGAACCGGGTCGGCCCTTTCGGGCTCCTGCAGGTGCTGGCCGACATGATCAAGATCATCACGAAGGAGGACTGGGTTCCGCCCTTTGCCGACAGGCCCGTCTTCGTCGCCGCACCGGGAATCGTCGTCGTCACGGTCCTCACCGCTTACGCCGTCATCCCCTTCGCGCCCGGCATAGAGGTCGTCCGCCTGGACACGGGCGTCCTCTTCTTCCTGGCCATGTCTTCCCTCGGGGTGTACAGCGTCGTCCTCGCGGGCTGGGCGTCGGACAGCAAGTACGCCCTCATCGGGGGTCTGCGGGCCGTTGCACAGATGCTGGGGTACGAGGTCTACATGGGCCTTTCGGTCATGGGGGTCGTCATGCTGGCCGGCTCCTTCAACCTGCGGGAGATCGTGGAGGCGCAGAAGGGCCTGTGGTTTTGCTTTCCCCAGGTCCTCGGCCTCGTGATCTTTGTCATCGCCGGGGTGGCCGAGATGCACAGGCTTCCCTTCGATCTTCCCGAGGCGGAAAGCGAACTGGTGGCCGGATATCACTCTGAGTACTCCGCGATGAAGTTCGGCATGTTCTTCCTCGGCGAGTATCTCGGCATCACTCTCATCTCAGCGATGATCACGACTCTCTTTTTCGGGGGGTGGCTGGGGCCGTGGCTGCCGCCGCTTCTGTGGTTCGCCCTGAAGACCTTTTTGATCATCGTGTTTTTCATCCTCCTTCGGGCCTCTCTTCCGAGGCCGCGATACGATCAGCTGATGGCCTGGGGCTGGAAGCTCATCCTGCCCCTGGCGCTGGTGAACATTCTCGTGACGGGGGGAATCCTCCTGGCATGGCGGTGAGATGAAATCATGTGGAGTCACGTAAGGACCATCGCCCTTGTGTTTTTGCACATGTTCCGGAAACGGGAGACCGTGCTGTACCCCGAGGTCCGGCCCGACATCCCGCCGCGATGGAGGGGAAGGATCATCCTGTCGAGGGACCCGGACGGCGGCGAACGATGTGTGGCCTGCTACCTCTGCGCGGCGGCCTGCCCCGTATCCTGCATCACGCTGCAGGCCGCAGAAGACGGGCAGGGACGGCGATACCCGGCCTTTTTCCGCATCAATTTTTCGCGCTGCATCTTCTGCGGTTTCTGCGAGGAGGCCTGCCCGACTTACGCCATTCAGCTCACACCGGATTTCGAGATGGGGGAATACGACCGGCAGAACCTCGTTTACGAGAAAGAGGACCTGCTCATCAGCGGCCCCGGCAAGCACCCCGGCTACAATTTCTACCGGGTCGCCGGTCTGGCCGTCGGCGGCAAGGGAAAGGGGGAGGCCGAAGGGGAGGCGCCCCCGGTGGATGTGAAAAGTCTCCTGCCCTGAAGGGCTTCGCAGCCACGGTGGAGTACGGGTTATGCTTTACGCCTTTTACATTGCGTCGGCCGTTGCGGTCATCTCGACCCTCGGCGTGATCACGGGAAGGCATGCCGTCCATGCCCTCCTGTATTTCATCATCTCGCTTCTCGCCGTGGCGATGATCTTCCTTCTTTTCGGGGCGCATTTTGCCGCCGCTCTGGAAGTCATCATCTACGCGGGGGCGATCATGGTTCTTTTCGTCTTCGTCATGATGATGCTGAATCCCGGACCCCGGTCGGTCCGCAAGGAGCGGCACTGGCTGAGCCCGGGGACCTGGGTCTGCCCCGCCGTCCTGGCGCTCATCCTGACGGCAGAGCTGATCTTCCTTCTGGCATCCGGCACGGTCGGTTTCCATGACGGGACCGCCGTGACCCCCCGGGAGGTCGGCATGGCGCTTTTCGGGCCTTACCTTCTGGGTGTCGAGCTGGTGTCGATCCTGCTGCTGGCCGGCCTGGTGGGAGCCTATCACCTGGCCTGGCGGCTGGGCGTTTCCCGCGCAGACGGGGCGGGGGAGGGGAGGCAATCATGAACGGCATCCCGGTGGAACAGGGGCTCATCGTGGCGGGACTTCTTTTTGTCCTGGGCGTTGCCGGCGTGCTGATCCGCCGCAATGTGCTTTTTATCCTTCTTTCACTGGAGATCATGCTCAACGCCTCGGGGCTGGCCTTTGTCGTGGCCGGTGCCCGGTGGCTCCAGCCCGACGGCCAGGTCATGTTTGTCTTTATCCTCGCCGTGGCCGCGGCGGAAGTGGCCCTCGGCCTGGCCCTCATTCTCTGGGTGTACCACTGGTACGGGACGCTCGACGCGGACCGTGCCTGCGGCATGAGAGGTTGACATGTTCGAACTGATCTGGTTGATCCCCCTTCTGCCCTTTGCCGGCTTTGCCGTCCTGGCTCTGGCGGGTTCGCGGCTGTCCCGGGGCGTCGTTTCGGTTATCGGTACCGGGTCCGTCGGCCTCTCCGCCGCTCTGGCCGTTGTGACCTTCGCGGGCTTCAGCATCTCACCGCCTCCCGGGAACGCCTATGTGCTTCCGCTCTGGCGGTGGGTGACGGTGGGGGGTTTTTCCCCGCAGGTCTCCCTCTGCCTAGATGCCCTGTCGGCCGTGATGGTTCTGGCCGTCACCGTCGTCAGCTTCTTCATCCTGCTCTACTCCTCGGAGCATATGGCCCGGGAGGAGGGCTTCAGCCGGTTCTTCGCCTGCATGGATCTCTTCGTCGGCTCCATGCTGACGCTGGTGCTGGCGGACAATCTCCTTGTGCTCTATCTGGGATGGGAGGGGGTGGGGCTCTGCAGTTATCTCCTGATCGGGTTCCGGTACGAGGACTCAGCCAATGTGCGCGCGGCAAACAAGGCCTTCATCGTCACCCGGATCGGCGACACGGCACTTGCGATCGGCCTGATCCTTCTGTTCATCCAGCTGGATACCCTCAGCATCCGGGAGATCCTGGTTCAGGCGCCGCAGAGATGGTTCCCCGATTCCGGGGTGGCCGTCTGGGCGGCCCTGCTGATCCTCGGCGGGGCCGTGGGCAAATCGGCCCAGCTCCCGCTCCAGGTCTGGCTTCCCGACGCGATGGCGGGCCCGACACCGGTGAGCGCGCTCATCCATGCGGCCACGATGGTTGCGGCAGGCGTCTACCTCGTTGCCCGGACGCATGTCCTCTTCACCCTGGCACCGTCCGTGGGGGGGCTCGTCGCCGTCGTCGGCGCCGTCACCCTGCTCATGGCCGCCGCGAGCGCGCTTGCGCAATCCGATGTCAAGCGGGTCCTGGCGTGGTCCACCATCAGCCAGATCGGCTACATGTTTCTGGCCCTGGGGGTCGGTGCCTGGTCGGCGGCCATTTTCCATTTCATGACGCACGCCTTCTTCAAGGCCCTCCTTTTTCTCTCGGCCGGCGTCGTGATCGCGGCCCTCGGGGAGGAGCGGGACATGGGCAGGATGGGAGGGCTCCGTCGCGATCTCCCGGCGGCGTTCTGGACCTTTCTCATCGGCGCTTCATCCCTGTCGGCACTGCCGCTGGTGACCGCCGGCTTCTACAGCAAGGATCTCATTCTCTTCATGGCCTGGACATCCGGGACGGGAGGGCCCTGGCTCTGGGCGGCGGGTATCGCCGGGTCCTTCCTGACCGGCCTGTACGCCTTCCGCATGGTCTTCCTGATCTTCTTCGGTGAGCGCAGGACCGCCCCGGCGGAAAGACCCGGGCGGGCCGTCACGATCCCGCTGGTCGTCCTGGCATTCTTCTCCCTGGTGAGCGGTTTCCTGCAGATGCCGGCCGCCCTTGCGCCGGTGACGATCTTCTCGGACTTCCTCTCCCGGTCTCTGCCGCCGCTCAGGGGGGTGCCTGTATCCTTCACGACGGAGGTGATCCTGTTTCTCGACGCCATGATCATGCCGGTGCTCGGCATTGCGGCCGCATGGTGGCTTTATCTCCGGCGGCCCGGCCTGCCGGAACGGTGGGCGGGCACCGCTGCAGGAAGCGCGCTTCGGCGCTTCTGGCACTCGGGGTGGGGGTTCGACGGGCTCTACGGCGCCGTTTTCGTCAGGCCCTTCACATCTTTCGCCCGCCTCAACCGGGACGACGCCGTGGACCTGATCTACGGCGGGCTCGCCTGGTACAGCGCGGGTCTTTCGTCGCTGCTGACGCGGACGCAATCCGGCAGGCTGCGGCGCTATGCCATCGGCATCGTCGCGGGCGTCGTGATCGCCCTCGGTCTTGTCATATGGTTCAAGGAGTCCCCATGATTCTTCTCTGGATCATTTTGATTCCCCTCGCGGGCGGTCTGCTGGCCTGGGTCCTCGGTCTCCGGAGCGACCGTTCGCCGCGCCGGGTCTGCCTTGCCTCTCTCGGCGCCGACCTGGTGATCCTCCTGTATCTGTGGTTCGCGAATCTCCCGGCTGCCGGTACGGGAGGCGTCTGGATCGCTCAGGTGAGCCTGCCATGGCTCCCCCGTCTGGGCATCGGCTTTCATCTGGCCATGGACGGCATCAGCCTGCTCCTGGTGCTTCTGACGGTCTTTCTCGGGATGGCCGCCGTGATTTCTTCGTGGGGGGAGATCGGCCGGCAGGCGGGCTTTTTTCATTTCAACCTGATGGCCGCCCTCACGGGGATCATGGGTGTCTTTGTCGCAGTCGATCTTTTCCTCTTCTACTTCTTCTGGGAACTCATGCTGGTCCCCATGTACTTTCTCATCGCGCTGTGGGGGCACGAAAGAAGGCTTTTCGCCGCGGTGAAATTCTTCATCTTCACCCAGGTCGGCGGCCTCCTGATGCTCGCGGCCATCCTGGGGCTCTATTTCATACACGGCCGGGAAACGGGCACCTACACCTTCGACTATGTGAAACTGCTCGGGATCGCCGTGCCGGAACCCGCGGCCCGCCTGATTCTGCTGGGATTCCTCGCGGCCTTCCTGGTCAAGCTGCCGGCCGTGCCTTTCCACGCGTGGCTGCCCGACGCCCACACCGAGGCGCCGACGGCGGGAAGCGTCATCCTGGCCGGCCTTCTGCTGAAGACGGGGGCCTACGGTCTCATGCGGTTCGCACTGCCGCTCTTTCCCGCCGCGACCCGTGAACTGGCGCCGATCGCCATGGCCCTGGCCGTTATAGGCATCCTCTACGGCGCCGTTCTCGCCTTCGCGCAGACGGATCTGAAGCGGCTCGTCGCATACACGAGTATCAGTCACATGGGGTTTGTCCTGCTGGGCATCTTCGCCTTCAATGAGACGGCCCTGCAGGGCGCCCTGATCCAGATGCTCTGTCACGGCGTCAGCACGGGGGCCCTTTTCATTCTGGTCGGGTCCATCCAGGAACGCATTCACACACGCGAGATGGGGCGCATGGGCGGTCTGTGGTCCGTGGCCCCGCGCCTGGGCGGGGCGTGGCTTTTCTTCGCCCTGGCTTCCCTGGGACTCCCCGGCATGGGAAATTTTATCGGAGAGTTCCTGGTCCTTCTGGGGACCTATCCCGTCAGCATCCCCATGACGGCGGCAGCCGCCGCGGGTCTCATCCTGTCGACGGTCTATGCCGTCCGGATGATCCAGAAGGCCGTCTTCGGTCCGAACCGGGGCGGATGGAGGATCGCCGATCTGACCATCCGCGAAACGGGCATGATGGCCGCCATGATGTTCGTCATCCTCTGGCTGGGCCTGTACCCTCAGCCCTTCCTGAACACAGCCCGGGGAAGCCTCGACCGTCTGCTCGAAACAGGCCGGACGGAGCTGACGGCGGGCCTGTCCCCGTCCATCGATCCGGGAGGAGTTCATGACAGTCATTGAATGGACAGCCCTGCTCCCGCTCGTGATCCTGGCCATGACGCCTGCGGCGGCCATGGTCGCCCTGGCGGTCTGCAGAAGCTACCGGATGACCTGTACCATTGCGGCAGCGGGACTCCTGCTGGCTTTTCTTGCGCTCTTCAGGTCATTCGCGCCGGCACCGCTCCAGGTCACACCCCTTCTCATGATCGACCGGTACGCCCTCTTCTTTATCGGGCTCATGGTCTCGGCGGGTTTCGTTGTGGTTCTCCTGTCCTACGAGTACATGAAGGTCCGCGAGGAGAGGCGTGAGGAGTTCTACATTCTCGTCCTGACGGCACTTCTGGGCTCCGCCATTCTTGCCTGCGCCTGTCACCTGGCTTCTCTTTTCCTGGGACTCGAAATCCTCAGTGTCTCTCTGTACGCCCTCATTGCCTATCATCACGGGATCAGATCCTCGATCGAAGCGGGAATCAAGTATCTCGTTCTTGCATCCTTCTCATCGGCCTTTCTCGTATTCGGGACGGCCCTCGTTTACGCCGAATCGGGGACGCTGGAAATCACCCGGATGGCGCTGACCGTCGTCGCTCCCGGAACGGGGCCTGTCCTTCAGGCGGGGACGATCCTGATCGTCATCGGCATCGCTTTCAAACTGGCCGTCGTGCCTTTTCACATGTGGGCGCCCGATATCTACGAGGGATCACCCGCCCCGGTCACCGCCTTTATAGCCACGGTTTCAAAGGGAGCCGTCTTCGCTTTTCTCCTTCGTTCTTTCAGCCAGGTCGATTTTATCCGTGAAGGCGCCATCGCGGTCTTCTTCACCCTCATGGCCGTCGCCTCCATGTTCGCCGGGAACCTCCTCGCCCTGTTCCAGGACAATGTGAAACGGCTTCTGGCTTACTCTTCCGTCGCCCACATGGGCTATCTCCTGGTGGCCTTTCTGGCGGACGGACCCATCCGCGTGGCGGCCGTCGCTTTTTACCTGGTGGCCTACTTTGTGACGACCCTCGGAGCCTTCGGCGTCGTCACCGTTCTGTCCGGGGAGAGCAGGGATGCCGACGCCCTGGATGACTACCGCGGCCTCTTCTACCGCCGCCCCTGGCTGGCGGGGATCTTCACGGCGATGCTCCTTTCCCTTGCCGGAATCCCCATGACGGCCGGGTTCATCGGCAAGTTTTACCTCATGACCGCCGGCGTCGGCAACGCCCTCTGGATGCTCGTCATGAGCCTTGTGATTACCAGCGCCATCGGCCTCTACTATTATCTTCGTGTTGTGGTCGTCCTTTATGAGCCGCAGGCTGAAACGCCGACGGTGTCCGCCGCCCTGCCGGCGGCGACGGCGGCCCTGACCGCGATGGTCCTTTTGCTCCTCTGGCTGGGCATCTACCCGGGCCCGGTCGTGGAGATGATCCAGGCGATGGGAACGATCGGTTATTAAGTGAAAGGAAAGATCCATCATGAAGGGAAACCCTCTTTTGATGCTCAAGAAATTCGGCCAGAGTGTCTGGCTCGATTACATCAGCCGCGAGATGCTCACTTCCGGCGAACTCCGGCGGCTCATCCTGGAGGACGGCGTTTCGGGGGTGACCACCAACCCGGCGATTCTCGAGAAAGACATCGCGGAGACCGCGGCCTATGACGACAGGATCCGCGCCCTGTCCCTGGAGGGAAAAAGCGTGGAGGAAATCTATCAGGCCCTGGTCGTTTCGGACATCCAGTTTGCCGCCGACGAGTTGCGTTTCGTCTATGATCGCCTGGACGGCCGGGACGGTTTTGTCAGCCTGGAGGTTTCCCCCCGCCTGGCCCACGATACCCCGGGTACGGTGACGGAGGCTCGAAAGCTGTGGAAAGCCGTGAGCCGTCCGAACATTTTCATCAAGGTCCCGGCGACCCGGGAGGGGCTTCCCGCCATCCGTCGGCTGATCGGCGAGGGAATCAACGTCAACATCACGCTTCTCTTCGGTCTCTCCCGCTACCGGCAGGTGGCGGAGGCCTATATGGCCGGACTGGAGGACCGGCTCGCCGCGGGACAACCCGTTGACCGGGTCGCCTCCGTGGCGAGCTTCTTCCTGAGCCGGATCGATGTCATGGTGGATCCTCTGCTGGAGAAGGAAATGACAGCCGGCGGTTCCAGAGGTGAAGCGGCGGCTTCCCTTCACGGGGAGACGGCTCTTTCCTGCGCCAAAGCCGCCTATCGCATGTTCCGGGAGATGTTCGACGCCGCCCGGTTCGAGGGTCTTTCGGGCCGGGGCGCCCGGGTTCAGAGGCTTCTGTGGGCGAGCACGGGCACAAAAAACCCGGCCTACAGCGACATCAAGTACGTGGAGCCTCTCATCGGACCGGAGACGATCAACACGGTTCCCCCGGAAACCCTCCGGGCATACCGGGATCACGGCCGGCCGGCGCCGCGACTCGAAGAAGACCTTGCTCAGGCCGAAAAAATCCTGGAGAGGCTCCCGGAGCTGGGCATCGACCTCGACAGGGTGACGCAGGCGCTGGAGGATGAGGGAATCGACAAGTTCATCCGGCCCTATGAAAAGCTGATGAAGACCCTTGCAGGGAAACGATCCGCCGTGCTCCGCGGAGAGGCCGGCCAAAAGACCTGAAAAGGGAGGAAGAATATGGAAGCGGCGCGTATCACGACCCTTTTTCTGGATATCGGTAACGTCCTCCTCACCAATGGGTGGGACCGGCACATGCGGCGGAAGGCGGCGGAGATCTTCAGCCTCGATTGCGATGAACTGAATGAACGGCATCATCTGACCTTCGACACCTATGAAGAGGGGAAACTGAGCCTGGATGAATACCTCTACCGGCTGGTCTTTTACAGGGACAGGCCTTTCTCGAAGGAGGACTTCAGGGATTTCATGTTCGGCCAGTCCAGACCCGTTCCGGAGATGATCGAGCTGATCCGGCACCTCAAGGCGAAATACCGCCTGAGGATTGCGACGGTCAGCAACGAGGGGCGGGAACTGACGGTCTACCGCATCCGGAAGTTCAGGCTGGCGGAGTTCGTGGATTTTTTCATCTCATCCTGCTTTGTCCATTACCGCAAGCCCGATCCGGACATCTACCGGATCAGTCTGGACATCGCCCAGGCGGACCCGGCCGAGGTCGTATACATCGAGGACCGGGACATGTTTGTCGATGTGGCCGAGGGCCTCGGGATCCGCGGCATCGTGCACAGGAAATACGAATCCACGAGGGACGCGCTTGCAGGGCTCGGTCTCGGTGTCTGACGGCCGCGGCGTGACGAGGAGAGTCCCGGTATCATGAAACAGATTCGGGACCCGCGCTGAGCGGCGGGGCCTGCATTCGACAAGCGGATCAAGGAGGTTTTCCATGGCAAAAAAAGGCTGTCGGTACGTGATTGTGGGCGGCGGGCTCGCCGGGGCGTCTGCCGTGGAGGGCATACGGGAAGTGGACCCGGAGGGGTCCATCCTGCTCATCGGAAGTGAGAGGCACCTCCCCTATGACAGGCCGCCCCTCACAAAGAAATTGTGGTTCGGACAGAAGAAGGTGCAGGAAATCTTCCTCCACGACGAGTCCTATTACAGCCGCCACTGCGTGGAGCTGAGGCCCGGGGTCAGAATCATGTCCATCGACTCCCAACGAAAAGAGATCACGGACGAACGGGGACGGACATACGGTTACGAAAAACTTCTCCTTGCCACCGGCGGGTCCCCCCGCCGCCTCCCCGTACCCGGCGGGGACCTGGAGGGAATCTGCTATTACCGCACGCTCGATGATTACCTGCGCCTGCGGCGGGAGGCGGCAGAGGGAAAATCGGCGGTCGTCATCGGCGGAGGCTTTATCGGGTCGGAGATCGCCGCGGCCCTGAACATCAGCAGGGTGGACGTGACCATGGTCTTTCCCTCCTCCTACCTGTGTAACCGTGTGTTCCCGGAATACCTCGGGCGCGCCGTACTGGAGCGCTACAGGCAACGGGGCATCCGGGTCCTTTCCGGGACTGCACCGGCCTCTTTCAGCAGGCAGGGTGACCGTTTCGTCACCCGGCTCCGGAATGGTCAGGAAATAGAGTCGGACGTGGTGATCGTTGGGATCGGCATCCGTCCCGAGGTCGAGACGGCCCGAACAGCGGGACTGGAGACGGACAACGGCATCGTCGTGAATGCCTGCCTTCAAACATCTCACCCCGATATCTACGCCGCCGGGGACAACGCCTGGTTTCCTTACGAGGCGCTGGGGAAGGGTGTCCGGGTCGAACACTGGGACAACGCGCTGAACCAGGGAAGGTGGGCGGGAAGAAACATGGCCGGTGCCCGCAGGCGATTCGATTACATGCCCTACTTCTTTTCCGATCTCTTCGAGTTCGGATACGAAGCCGTCGGCGAGGTCGATTCCGGACTGGAGACGATTCCCTGCTGGCGGAAGGAGAACGACACCGGCGTGATCTATTACCTGAAAGACAAGATCATCCGGGGGGTCATGATGTGCAACCTCTGGGATAGGATCGACGCGGCCCGCGAACTCATCCGGATGAGGGTATCGGCGGGCCCCGAGATCTGTGACCGGATCCCGTGAGGCCGGGAGGTGAAGGAGATGACGGGAAAGAAAAACATCAGACGACTCCCCGCGGCAACGGGCTCCCGGACCGAGGAGCGTGAGGAGGCGCTCGCCCGGGGAACCCCGGCGTGGACCCTCGGGGACCGGCAGATCGGGAGGGAGTTCCGCTTCAGGGATTTTACCGGGGCGGCAGGGATCGATGCGCCGGCTGAATCACGGGCGCTGAAACGCTGAGGAGAGGGGACGATATGGACAAATTTCTGACGGGTCAAACGGCCCTCGTCACGGGAGCCGGCAGGAGAATCGGCCGGGAGATCGCACTGGCCCTTGCCGGGGCGGGGGCGAACATCGTTGCACATTACCGGCACTCGGCCGAGGAGGCCGGGGACCTTCAGGCCCGTCTGGCCGAACGGGGCGTGGCATCGTGGCTGGTTCAGGCGGATTTCGAGAAGGCCGAAGAGGGCGAATCCCTGCTGGAACGCGCGTTCCGGAGTTCAGGGTCGCTCGACATCCTGATCAACTGCGCCTCCGTTTTTTCCCCGGGGAGGCTCGGCAACATCCGGTACGACGACCTGACGCGTCATATGCAGATCAACGCCTGGGCGCCCTTTGTCCTCATGAGGGATTTCGCGAGGCTCTCCGGCCGGGGCAAGATCGTAAACCTCCTCGACACGAGGGTTGCCGGTTATGACATGTCCCACGTGGCCTACATCCTGAGCAAGCATGTGCTCCTGGTGCTCACGAAAATGGCGGCCCTGGAATACGCGCCCCGCATCAGCGTCAACGGCATCGCCCCGGGGTTGATCCTGCCGCCGCCGGGGGAGGATGATGCTTACCTCGATCGACTCAGTCGGACGGTGCCCCTGAAGAGGCGCGGCCATCCCGTCGACATTGCCGGGGCCGTTCTGTACCTGCTGCGCAGCGATTTCATCACCGGTGAGGTCCTTTACATCGACGGGGGCCGTCACCTCATGGAGTATGGCCATGGACCGCATACGGATATCTGACCTGGGGGTGCGATGCATCCTCGGCGTGACGGAAGAGGAACGGCGCGAAAAGCAGGACATCCTGATCAATCTGGTCATCTGCACCGATCTCAGCAAGGCGGGCCGGACCGACCGGTTTGAGGATGCCCTGGATTACCGCACCCTGAAAAAGAAGATCATGGGGATGGTGGAAGATTCCCGTTACCACCTGGTGGAGGCGCTGGCGGAGGCCGTCGCCGGGGTCTGCCTGGAGCATCCGGCCGTGCGCCGGGTGAAGGTCCGGGTGGACAAGCCATCGGCACTGCGCTTCGCGCGCAGCGTCGGGGTGGAGATCGTGAGAGAGAGGAGAGAGAATAAATGACACGGGCATTCATCAGTGTCGGGTCCAACGTCAACCCCGGGGACAATGTCAGGGAGGCCCTGCGAAGACTCTCCCGGGCGGAGAGAATCCTGCGAATCTCGACGGTCTACAAGACGGAACCGGTGGGCCGACCCGAACAGCATCCCTACTACAACTGCGTCGTCGCCGTCGAGACGCGGCGGGAACCCCTGGTCCTGAAGGAGCAGGTCCTGAGGCGCATCGAGCAGGACATGGGGCGGAAGCGAACGGAGGACAGGTACGCCCCGAGGACCATCGATCTCGATCTGATCCTCTACGGCGATCTGGTTCTCGAGACGGAGGGTCTCAGGCTTCCCGATCCGCAGATCCTGGAGCGCCCGTTCCTGGCCCTTTCCCTCAGGGAACTGGAACCGGCCCTGGTGCTTCCCGGAGGTCGTCCCGGCGTCGGGGAAATCGAAGCGACGGATCGTCACGACGGGATGAAGCCCCTTTTCGACTACACCGATTCTTTGAGAAAGGAGTTCTGCCATGGGTGCGAACAAGACAACGCTTGAGGATCTGTACAGAGAAATCCTGGTCGCCATCGGGGAAGACCCGGGGAGGGAAGGCCTTGTAAGGACTCCTCACCGGGTCGCCGAGGCCATCCGCTTCCTCACATCGGGGTATCGGGAGGACCCGAACAAGCTGATCAATGAGGCCTGTTTCACACAGGAAACGGACAGCATGATCATCGTCAAGGACATCGAGCTGTACAGCCTCTGCGAGCATCACATGCTCCCTTTCTATGGCCGGTGCCACATCGGCTATATCGCCGACGGGATCGTCTTCGGGGTCAGCAAACTGGCCCGCCTGGTCGACATGTACGCGCGGAGGCTGCAGATCCAGGAGAGACTGACGGAACAGATTGCCCACGTGGTCATGAAGGCCATTCGTGCCAAGGGGGTGGGCGTCATGATCGAGGCCCACCATCTCTGCATGATGATGCGGGGGGTGCAGAAACAGAATTCGATGCTCGTGACATCCTCTCTCCTGGGCGTCTTTCGTAACTCCCATGCGACCCGGCAGGAGTTCATGACCCTGCTCGGGAGACCCCGCAGTTAAAAAAAAAACGGAAAACCCTGCCCGGAAGCGGGCAGAGAGGACGGAGCGGACATGGACGAGAAGAAATATGAAATCGGAATGGTGGGCCTGGGGGTCATGGGGCGAAACCTCCTTCTGAACATGGCCGATCACGGCTTTTCCGTTGCGGGTTACGACAGGGATCACGGCCGTGTTCGTGCACTCCGAGCGGAGGCCGGCGGACTGGACATCCGCGGCGCCGTGAGCCCGGCGGAATTGACGGCCCTGCTCGCAACCCCCCGGGCCGTGATGATGCTCGTGCCCGCCGGTCCGACGGTCGATGCGGTCATTCACGACCTGCTGCCGTGCATCACCCGGGGAGATGTGATCATCGACTGCGGGAACTCTCACTTCGAGGACACCGATCTGCGACTGAAGACCCTCGCGGAAAGGGGGATCCATTTCCTCGGAGTCGGCATATCCGGAGGAGAGCACGGGGCCCGCCATGGCCCGAGCATCATGCCCGGCGGTCCCCGGGATGCCTACGAGAGGGTGAGACCCGTTCTGGAAGCGATCGCCGCCCGCGCCGGTGGCGAGCCCTGTGTCGCCTACCTGGGGCCGGGATCGGCGGGCCACTTCGTCAAGATGGTGCACAACGGGATCGAGTACGGCCTGATGCAGCTCATATCCGAAACCTTTGATCTCATGCGGCGCGGGGCGGGGCTGACGGACAACGAACTGGCAGCCGTCTATGAGCGCTGGAACAGGGGGGCGTTGAACGCTTACCTTCTGGAGATCACCGCCCGCATTTTCCGTTACGTCGATGAGAAAACAGGCAAGCGCCTGATCGACGCCATCCTCGACGAGGCGAAGCAGAAGGGAACGGGAAAATGGACGTCCCAGTCGGCCATGGATCTCCGCATCCCCGTCCCGGTCGTGGACGCCGCCGTCTCCTCCCGAGACCTCTCGGGGATCAAGGGGGAGCGGACGGCCGCGAGCCTCTTCATCAAGGGTCCGGGCGCTCGTTTCGGGGGCAGGCGCACCGTTTTCGTCGATCGGCTTGAACGGGCCCTCCATGCAGCCTCCGTCATCACCTACGCGCAGGGGCTGGCCCTTCTGAAGGCGGCTTCGACGACCCGCGGTTACGGGCTGGCGCTGGACGAGGTCGCCCGCATCTGGCGGGGGGGCTGTATCATCCGCGCAGCCGTTCTGGAAGAAATCCGCAGCGCCTTTCGAAGCGACCCGGGTCTGCCGAATCTGCTCGTGGACCGGCACCTGGGCCCGGAGGTTTCCCGGCGCCAGGAGGATCTGCGGGTGGTCGTCTGCAATGCGGCAAGACTGGGCATACCGGTGCCCGCGTTCATGGCCGCTCTCGCTTACTTTGACGGTTATCGGAGCGAGTGGCTCCCCGCAAACCTCATTCAGGCCCAGCGGGATTATTTCGGCGCCCACACGTACGAACGGGTCGACGCCAAGGGCGTGTTTCACACGAAGTGGGAAATGGACTGATACTTCAACGAACCGGGAGGATCAAATCATGGAACCCTCGACACAACCGGGCCCCACCGTGATCATCATCTTCGGAGCGGGCGGCGATTTGACGTGGCGCAAACTCGTCCCCGCCCTTTACAGCCTGCAGAGGGAGCAGTGGCTCCCCGGGCGATTCGCCATCATCGGCCTGGACCGGAAACCCATGGGTGACGAGGAATTCCGCCTCCGCCTCCGCGGGGGGGCCGACCGGTTCTCCCGCGGGGGCAGGACCGATGACGGATCCTGGAATGACTTCGCCGCCAGAGTGTCTTATTTCGCCGCGGATTTCGAATCTCCCGGGACCTACGCGGCCCTGGCCGGCAGACTCCGCGAGAAGGATCTTCAATGGGATGCTGAAACGAACTGCATCTACTACCTGGCCACGCCGCCCGAGATGATCGAAATCATCTCGCGCCAGCTCGCCGCGGCGGGTCTCGCAAAGGATCGCAGGCGGAGCCGCATCGTCGTCGAAAAACCCTTCGGCCGCGATCTGGCCTCCGCCTGCAGGCTGAACCAGATCCTGACCGGGTTCTTCCAGGAGTCACAGATCTACCGGATCGACCATTACCTGGGAAAGGAAACGGTACAGAACATCCTCGCCTTTCGTTTCGCCAACGCCCTCTTTGAACCGATCTGGGACCGCCGTTACATCGACCATGTACAGATCACGGTAGCGGAGCAGGTCGGCGTCGAACACCGGGGTGCCTACTATGAACATACCGGGGCTCTCCGGGACATGATTCAGAACCATCTGATCCAGATCCTCTGCCTGGTCGCCATGGAGCCGCCGGTATCCTTCGATGCCGATGAGATACGAAACAAAAAGACGGACGTCCTGCGTGCCGTCCGCCCCATACACCCGGATCATGCCCATGAAATCGCGGTCCGCGGTCAGTACGGGCCCGGGTGGATGGGCGGTGAGCCTGTCCCCGGGTACCGGGAAGAGCCCGATGTGGCCCCCGATTCCACCACGGAAACCTTCGCCGCCGTCAAGTTTTTCATCGACAACTGGCGCTGGCAGGATGTGCCTTTTTACATGCGTACCGGCAAGAGGCTTCCGACACGGGTGTCGGAGGTCTCCATCCATTTTCGCCCTGTACCCCATCAGTCCTTTCCCCAGACGGCCGTCAGGGACTGGCAGCCGAACCGCCTGGTGCTTCGAGTCCAGCCCGACGAGGGCATTCTGCTGAGGTTTCAGGCCAAGCGGCCGGGTCTGAAGGTCAACCTGAGCCCCGTCGACATGCACTTCCTGTATCGGGAGGCCTTCAGGGCGAAGCCGCCCGAGGCCTATGAGACATTGCTCGTGGACATCATGCTGGGGGACGCCACCCTGTTCAAGCGCGCCGACCAGATTGAATCCGCCTGGTCGATCATCACCCCCATCCTCGAGGCCTGGGAAATGTCGGCACCGCCGGATTTTCCCAACTATCCGGCCGGCACCTGGGTAATGGAGCCGGCAGCGGGCCTGATTGCCCGTGACGGTCGCAGCTGGCTGATGCCGACCGTGATTGCGCAAGAGGGAAACAATGAATTCGTCCCCGGAAGGACGGAACCCGAACCATGAGGAGGTGAGTGAAATGGACAACGGGCATGTGAAAGCAAGAAGGCTTTTTAGGGTGATCACGGTGGTGATGGCCGCGGGGCTGGTCACCATGATCACCTGTGCGGGCTCGGATGCCCCGATCGCCGTCGGCACGGCGGAGAAGACACGGCCCCCTGTGGATCTGAGCACGGCGATCATCCGGGTGGCCGAGAAGAACATCCCCGCCGTGGTCCACATCGAGGTGGCGATGAGCAGGGAAGTCGCCAATCCCCTTCTGCCTTTCGAGAATGACCCCTTCCTGCGGCGCTTTTTCGGACTGCCCAAGATGCCGCCCAAGTTCAAGCAGCAGCTGCTGGGGCTCGGGTCGGGGATGATCATCGATCCGCAGGGCCACATCCTGACCAATTACCATGTGGTCGACAGCGCCTCCAAGATAGAGGTCGTCATGGCGGACGGCAGCCGTCACGCGGGGAAGGTGGTCGGGACGGATCGAAGGACCGACCTGGCCATCGTCAAGATTTCGCCCCCGGAACCTCTGCCGGCAGTGACCTTCGGCGATTCCGACCGGTTGCGCGTGGGCGAGTGGGTCGTCGCCATCGGCGCCCCGCGGGGTCTGGACAAATCCGTGACCCAGGGGATCATCAGTGCCGTGCACCGGCGGGGCATCATGGATCCGACGGGCTACGAGGATTTTCTCCAGACGGACGCCCCCATCAACCCCGGTAACAGCGGGGGCCCCCTTTTGAATCTCTACGGGGAGGTGGTCGGGGTCAACGCCGTCATCGCCACCCAGTCCGGGGGTTTCGAGGGGATCGGATTCACCATCCCGAGCAATATGGCGGTCTATGTGTCCAGGGCACTGATCGCCCACGGTAAAGTGGAGCGGGGTTGGCTTGGGGTCACCATTCGGGACGTTCCCGCGGGGGCGGCCGGCACCCAGGGCGTAAAAGGGGCCCGGGTCATGGACGTGGTCAAAGGGGGACCGGCCGACCGGGCCGGGCTGAAGAAAGATGACATCGTCACCCGTTACGGAGACAAGCCCATCGACGACTCGGGCACCCTTCAGAATGAAGTGGCCGCCACAGCCGCTGGCCGGGACGTGACGCTGACGATTCTCCGGGACGGGCGGCAGCAGGAACTGACGGTACGGATCGGCAGGCTCGAGGATTCGGCGAAGCTCCTGGAGACCTCCGTCAAGAACCGTCTCGGCGCGGAAGTCCGGAACCTCACGGCGAAGGAAGCTGAAAAATACGGCCTGGACAGGCCGCAGGGAGTGGTGATCACCCGGATCGACCCCAGGGGGGTCCTCGCCAGGGCGGGGCTGGAGGTCTCGGACGTCATCCTCGCGGTTGGAAATGAACAGATCGACGGAGTCGATACCTTTGTCCGGCGCGTCAACGCCCTGCCGGCAGGCCGCAGAATCGCCCTCACCGTGCTGGATCACCGGACAGGCGAGATCGGCTCCCTCGAGGTGACGATCAAATAACGCGGCAGGAAATACGGAAAGCTGCCGGAACACCCGACTGGAGGGGGAAACAATGAAATCCATCGCCCTCATCCCGGGCACCACGACCCTGAACCTGGTGGACCGCCCCGAGCCTCGAATCACGGAGGTCGATGAAATCAAGCTTCGGGTACTGGAGGTCGGTATCTGCGGTACCGACAGAGAGGAAGTTTCGGGGGGGCGGGCGCTTGCCCCCGAGGGAATGAAAGAACTGGTCATCGGCCACGAGATGCTGGGACAGGTTCTCGAGACCGGGGAGGAAGTCACTCGTGTCAAGCCGGGGGATCTGGCCGTCTTTACGGTGCGTCGCGGATGCCGGGCCTGTCTGCCCTGCAAGATGAACCGTCCGGACATGTGCCTCACCGGGCGCTACCGTGAGCGCGGGATCTGGGGGCTGGACGGCTACCAGTGCCAGTATGTGGTAGACCGCGAGTCTTACGTCGTGCAGCTGGAAACCGAGCTTGCCGAGATCGGCGTCCTCGTGGAGCCCCTGTCGATCGCGGAGAAAGCCATAGATGAAGCTCTGCGGATCCAGTTTGCAAGACTTCCCGATGCCCCGGCATCCCTGGCCTGGTTCTCCGGCCGTCGTTGTCTGGTGGCGGGATTGGGTCCCGTCGGCCTGCTGGCGGCGCTTGTCCTGCGACTGCGCGGCGCCGAGGTCTTCGGCCTTGATGTTGTCGATGAGGGCACGGCACGTCCCCGGTGGCTTTCCCGGCTCGGCGGAACCTATATTGATGGCCGGCGGGTTGCTCCGGGTCGTGTGCCTCAGGAAATCGGGCCGATGGACCTCATCGTCGAGGCCACCGGTGTCGCTTCGCTGGAGTTCAATCTCCTGGATGCCCTCGGCCTCAACGGGGTCTATGTGTTGACGGGAATTCCGGGCGGCGAGCGGCTCCTCCAGCTGGCCGGCGCAGAGTTGATCCGCGATCTCGTTCTGGGCAACCAGGTCATGGTCGGAAGTGTGAACGCATCGCGGGGGCATTTTCAGATGGCGGTGGACGACCTCCGCAACGCCCGGCTCCGCTGGAGGGATGCCCTGACGGGTCTGATCACGCATCGATACCCCTGGGAGGATTTTTCGATTCCTTTCGCGAGACATGAACCCGATGAGATCAAGGCCGTCATCGTGTGGAGCCGGCCGGAAGGAAGGACGAAAGCATAGCGACGGAGCAGTGATCAAGAAGGGTCCCGCTCGAACAGGCGGGACGTCTCGCAGGAGGCGACCAAAGATGAATCCGACATCGGCCCCGGGATGGCCGGGCAGTCCGGCCCGCTGGACCTCGAGCGCAAAGAGCGGCGTGGGCACTTCCCTCAGCTCCGCGAGCCTGGTGTGGTTCACCCTGAGCCATGGGATTATCAACGAGGTCTACTACCCGCGGGTGGACCAGGCCTGCACACGGGACATGGGCCTCCTTGTGACCGGCAGCCGGGGCTTTATCTCCGAAGAGAAGCGTCACGCCCGGTCCCGGATCTCCTACATCGCGGAAGGCGTGCCTGCCTATCGCCTCGTGAACGGCTGCGATCTGGGACAGTACCGGATTGAAAAGGAGGTCCTCACCGACCCTCTGCGGGACTGTCTCCTTCAGGATACGATCTTCGTGCCGCTCCAGGGCACCCTGGCGGACTACCGCCTCTATGTTCTCCTGGCTCCGCACCTCGCCAACTGCGGGGGTGGAAACACGGCCTGGGTCGGCGAGTACAAGGGGGCAAGCATGCTCTTCGCACAGAGGGCGGGGGTGGCCCTTGCCCTTGCCTCGTCTGTCCCGTGGCTCAAGCTCTCTGCCGGGTTTGTGGGGACGTCGGACGGATGGCAGGACATCATGAGACACAAGGGGATGACCTGGTCTTACGACCGCGCGGAAAACGGGAACGTTGCCCTCACAGGCGAGATCGATCTTCGGGCCGGCGGCGGCCGGTTCCTGCTCGCCCTGGGATTCGGTCGTGACAGCAGCGAGGCGGGAAACCGTGCACTGACGAGCATCCTCCGCGGCTTCGAACAGGCGAAAAAGCAGTATGTCCGTGAATGGCAGGATTGGCAGAACACGCTGCCGGTGGTTCTGGACAGGAAGGATGATGAGTCAAGGATCTACCGTGCCAGCGCGGCCGTGCTGCGCGTCCACGAAGCGAAGAATTTCCCCGGCGGAATCATCGCCTCTCTTTCGATTCCGTGGGGGTTTGCCCGGGGAGACGAGGACATCGGAGGCTACCATCTGGTGTGGCCCCGGGATCTGGTGGAGGCGGGCGGCGCCCTTCTGGCGTCCGGGGCCCATGACGATGTCATCCGCATCCTCCATTACCTGCAGGGGACGCAGGAAGCGGACGGACACTGGCCGCAGAACATGTGGCTCGACGGCACCTCCTACTGGGACGGCATCCAGATGGACGAGACGGCCTTTCCCATTCTCCTGGTCGATCTCGCCCGGAGGGAGAAGCTGCTCGGGCCCGACGAAGCGGCCCGATTCTGGCCCATGGTGCGGAGGGCGGCCGGATTCCTGGCGCGCAACGGCCCGGCCACCGAGCAGGACCGCTGGGAGGAGGATTCCGGCTATTCGCCGTTCACGCTCGCTGTCGAGATTGCGGGAATGCTCGCGGCCGCGGAGATGGCCGAACTCAACGGGGAGCCCTCCGTTGCGGACTATCTCAGGGAGACCTCCGATGCCTGGAATGCCAGCATCGAGCGGTGGACGTACGTGACGGGAACGGACCTGGCGAAACAGGCCGGTGTGGACGGATACTACGTCAGGATCGCGCCGCCCGAGGCGGCCGAGGCGGCTTCCCCCATGACCGGATTCGTTCAGATCAAGAACCGGCCGGGCGGGCAGAGCGCAGCCCCCGTCGCCCGGATCATCAGCACCGATGCCCTGGCCCTTGTCCGCTTCGGCCTTCGCAGCGCCGCCGACCCCCGCATCGTCAACACGATCAAGGTCATCGATTCACTTCTCAAGGTGGACACGCCTTCGGGGCCCTGCTGGCATCGGTACAACGACGACGGCTACGGCGAACACCCCGACGGTCAGCCCTTTGACGGTACGGGGATCGGCCGGCTCTGGCCGCTGCTGACAGGGGAGCGCGCCCACTATGAACTCGCCGCGGGACGATTTCCGCAGGCGGAGCACCTGGGCCGGGCTCTGGCCTCTTTCGCCAATGACGGCGGCATGATCTCCGAGCAGGTCTGGGACGGACCCGACATCCCGGCGAGGGAACTTTACTTCGGCAGGCCCTCCGGTTCGGCCATGCCCCTGGTATGGGCCCATGCGGAATACATCAAGCTCCTGCGATCCCTGCGCGACGGGTGCGTCTTCGATATGCCGCTGCAGACGGTGGAGCGGTATCAGAAAGAAAGGACGGCATGCCCCCTGACCATCTGGCGGTTCAACCACAAGTGCCGGGAAATCCCGGCCGGCCGGGTCCTGCGCCTTGAGCTGCTGGCGCCGGCCAGGGTCCGCTGGAGCGCCGACGAGTGGCGGAGCATCCACGATCAGGACACGGTCGACACCGGCCTGGGGGTCCACTTCGTCGACCTCCCGACGAAAGGACTCGACCCCGGAAGCGTCATCTGCCTGACGTTCTTCTGGACGGCCTCGGGGCAGTGGGAGGGCAGTGACTACGAGGTGGTTGTTGCATCGGCCGAAGAGCCTCGAAGCGGATGAACAGAGCATACCGTGCCGGCTGTCTTGTCCTGGAAACCGTTGAACCGGCCGCACGAAGATGGAAGCCATGACAACACAGCAAGGGGTCCCTTGTCTGCGAGGCCTGCTCTTGCTTTTAATGGTCTTATGCGCCTGTCCCTCGGGGCAGCAGGGACCGCCGGCGCAGCCTTCCGTGCCTGTCGCTCTCAGCCTCATTTTTCGCAGGCCCTGACGCTGTGGTTCACGCCGGTGATTTACGGGTACCCCGATCCGCTGCAGGCGCAGCGTACGTCGACCCCGTCCGGATGACCCGGGGGCCGGAGCCGAAGTGAACAGGACTTCCGGGGTTCGGGCCTCTCAGGCAACACTCTTTTCATGCCAGAATTTTTCGATCAAGAAGACCTTGACGGGGTCGTTGATGAGAAAAGCGGCGATCGCCGAAAAAACGAGAACCCCAAGCGCCGATGAGAGGGGAACCGGGGTGATGCCCGGAAACCCCGCGACCGAGATCAGCAGGACGAGGCCCAGATCCGCCGTGACCGCTGCGAGCAGGCCGGTGCCGGGTCTGGAACGCCAGAAATGACGACGCTCCCGGATGATCATGACATTCAGCAGCTCGATGCAGATCAACGTTTCAAAGGTGAGCGTCTGCAGCCGGTTCAGGTCCCTGAAGATTCCGAAGTACGAAGAACCTGCGTAGAGAAGGAGCGCCAGTTCCGCGATCACGAGCATTCCAATCCATACCGCAACCTTCACAAGGCCCGTGATGTCCCACCGGTCCGGTTTACCGGAGATGGGAACGCGGTCCGTGGAAATGGCCAGACTCACGAAATCCGTCAGGAACAAAAGCAGGATCATGTGAAGGGCGGAAATGACATACTCCCCCGTGGCCAGAAAGACGAGGACGACAAAAACCGTGATTTGAAAGGTCTTGATGATCTTGTTCAATATATAGGTGAGGATTCTCTGGTAGGCGGCCCTTCCGATCTTCACCAGATCCACAATCCCCTCGAGCCCCTCGGTGAGGAGAACCGCGCTTGCCGCCTTTTTCGCCACATCCGTGGCGCTGCCGACGGCAATGCCCACCTCGGCCTGCCTCAGGGCCGGTGCGTCATTGACGCCGTCGCCCGTCATGCCGACGACATGGCCCGCCTTCTGCAGGCTCTGGACGATCAGGTATTTGTCCTCGGGGTAAATCTCCGCGAAACCGTCACTTTCTTCCGCCAGCCGGGAGATCCGGGCTTCCTGGCCCGATTTGAGATCCGAGATTTTCGCGATGCGGCCGCCCAGTCCGAGCTCTTTCGCCACCGCTTTCGCCAGCGGCAGGGAATCTCCGGTCAGCATTTTCACTTCGAGGCCCAGATCTCCGAGCTCCGTCAGGAGCCGGCGGGAGTCGGGCCTGGGCTGATCGCTGAGAAAGATGACCCCGACCGGTTCAAGGTCGTCCCTGGCCGTTCCCCTGGCACACGCAATGACGCGATAGCCTTCGGCGGCCCGGCTCTCCACTTCCCGTTCCAGTTCCGCCCGGGCTCCGCTTTTTTTGCATAGAGGCCATATCGCATTCACCGCCCCTTTCACGACGATGCTCTGTCGCCCGCCTTTTTCCAGGATCGCTTCCGTTCTTCTCGTGGAGGGATCGAAAGGCACGAAATCTTTCCGCACATGGTCCGTCAGGGGGATCCCGGCGTCTCTTGCCGCCGAGAGGACCGCGAGATCGATGGGGTCCTGGTCCGCCTCTCGGGACGCGAGGGCGGCACAGAGCTTGACGTCGCGCTCACTGTAAGGTGCGACGGGCAGCGCTTCAACGACGGCAAGCCGGTTGGCGGTCAGAGTGCCCGTTTTGTCCGCGCAGACGATCGTCATCGTTGCCGCGTCCTCGATGGCGCTCAGCCTGGTAATGAGGATCCCTTTCCTCATCAGTTCAAGGGAGCCGAGGGCCATACTGATGGTGAACATGGTGGGCAGCGCCACCGGTACGGCCGACACCATGAGCACAACGGCCAGCGGGAGGATCTCCATGAGATTCCTGCCGTGCAGTGCCGAAAAGACCATCGCAACAAGGAGGAGAAATCCGATAATGCCGATCAGCCACCGGGCCACCCGCGACGTGACTTCCTCCATATGAAGCTTCGGCCTGGCGATCCGGACCAGTTCCACCGTTCGACCGAAATAGGTCCCGATCCCCGTAGCGGCGACGATGCCGGTCACTTCGCCTCTCCCGATCATCGAACCGCCGTACAGAATCTCCGCTTCCTTTCTGTCAAGCATTCGGGATTCCCCCGTCAGGGAGGACTGGTCGACCATTGCGGAGCCCTCGACAATTTCGACATCGGCCGGCACGAAATCCCCGGCCCGCAGCCTGACGACGTCTCCGGGGACCAGTTCCCGGGCGGGAAGGACGGTCCACTTTCCGTCCCTCTTGACCCTGGCGTTGGTTTTCAGTTTGTTTTTGAGCAGTGCCAGGGCGGCGTTCGCCCGTTCCTCCTGGAAAAAGCCTACGACGGCATTGAAAAACAGGAGGCCTGCCACGACAGACATTTCGAGGAACTTCCCTAATGCCCACTCCAGGAGGATGGTGATCTCCAGCATCCAGGGGGTGACACCCCAGAATTTTTTGAGCAACCGGGCGAGCGGACGGGTCTTTTTTTCCGGGATTTCGTTGTATCCGTACCGGCGGAGTCTCTCGTCGACGTCCTGCGACCGCAGGCCGTCGCGGGTGCGGATTGTTTCAGGTGCCCCGACCTGCACTTCTTTCAAGGGATCTCTCCTCTCGTGGAACCCTTCGGGCGGACCCCGTTTCTTGAGGTGCCTGATTCATCCCGGCGAAATCGCCTCTGTGATTTCACCCCGGCACGATGTCTTTTCCGTACGTCGAACGGTTGACAGGATCAAGGATGAGCAGGCTCCCCGTCTCCGGGGCGCAGACGGCCGCAAAGGTCGCGGGAGCCGTAGGCGGCTGAAACGATCCGATTCAAACGTCTCAGGGCAGATCTCCCCTTCCGGACGGGTTGTAACGTCCCGGGCCGCGAACATCGCCTCGATCTTCCTCGACGGCCTCAGGGCTTCTCCCCCGGGCCTTTGTACCTGGGCAGCGGGATATATTCCACCGAGGGTCGATGCCTGACAGGCTGGGGATAAAGCCCCATCAGCTGATAGAACTCCTGCGGGAGATCCTTGCCGACGCGGAGGCCGAGTGATTCGGCTTCCTCGCAGGTGATGGGATAGTCGTGCGTCCACCGGCCTTCGGTGAGGACGTTCGCAAGCTCGTTCGCCTTTTCAGGATCGTATTTTTCTCCCAGGAGATACCGGATCTGGGATCGGAGCTGATCGAGCGCCTTTTTCCCGATGTCGGCCAGGATCCAGGTCCTGTCATCGATGTCTGCAATGGGTTTGGTCGCGACGAGTTTCAGAAGGGACGCGGCCGGGAATTCGCCCAGCTGCGGATCGACGGGGCCGAGGACGGCGTGTTCACCCATGACGATTTCGTCCGCCGCCAGGGCGATGAGGGTACCGCCCGACATGGCGTAATGGGGGACAAAAGCCGTGGTCTTACCGTTCCGATTTTTTATGGCATGGGCGATCTGGAAAGCGGCCAGGGCGATCCCGCCCGGGGTGTGTAGCACCAGGTCGAGGGGGACCTCGGGATCCGTCATGTGGATGGCGCGGATCACCTCCTCGGAATCATCGACATCGATGTACCGCATCAGCGGGAAGCCCAGAAGGCTCATGGTTTCCTGACGGTGGACCAGGGTGATGACCCGCGAGTTTCTGTTCTTCTCTATGCGGGCAATGAGCCTCTGCCTTGCGGAATCCTGCATCCTCTGTTTGAGGACGGGCTGCAGCGCTGCGATTATGAAAAATATCCACAGCAGGCTGAAGAAGTCGATCTTCATGTTTTAAGACTCCTTTCTATTTCAGGTAGTGCAATGCCCTGTCGGGATGTTCGCGCCGGCGGAGCGGCCCCTTTTTTCTGAACAGAAGAAGGAGAAAGGCTCCCGTGAGGAACCCTCCGATATGGGCCCACCAGGCGATGCCGCCGCTGATTTCCGGGGATAAACGAGAAGTCGTTTCCGATACAACCTGGAGAAAGAACCACAGGCCGAGAAAAAAATAGGCCGGCAATTCGACGAAAAACGGGATGATAATGATCGGGATCAGGGTGAGAACCCTGGCGGTGGGAAAGAGGATGAAATAAGCGCCCATGATCCCGGCAATGGCGCCGGACGCCCCGATCGACGGGCTGTCGGCCTGCAGGTCGAAGAGGACGAAGGTCAGTCCCGAGATGATGCCGCACAGGAGATAGAAAAACAGGTATCGTCCATGACCGATCCGGTCCTCGACGCTTCCGCCGAAAATATAGAGAAACCACATGTTTCCAATGATATGGAGCCAGCTTCCGTGCAGGAACAGACTCGTGATCAAGGGCAGGTAAGCCGGCAGAGGGACCTGAGAGACTGAAAGTGCCCCGTGGTCCGAATACCTTGCCGGTACGACACCGAAGCTGTAGAAGACCTGCTCCAGGACCTCCCGGGGGAGAGACAGCTCATAGTAGAAAACCGCTGTGCTGACCAGGATGATCAGCCACGTCATGATGGGAAATTCTCTTCGGTAGACCGTGTCCTTGAGCGGTATCATAAATAATCAGCTCCGCGGCCCCCTGATCCTTTGATCCCGCCCGAACAGCCGACCGGCCTGTTGCCTATCGCAGGACCTCCATCCCCTGCAGGGGATGGGAAAATTTGGCGATAAAATCCTCCTCATCGAATCGGTCCTTCATCGGAAAGACATCAAAGGTCAGATCGTCCGATTCCAGCACCTCCATTTCGCCCGGATTTTGACAGATCATCTTGAGAAGATCCGTGTTCACCCAGTCCGCCTTGACGCTCCGCCCGATCATTTCGTAGAGGCCGGAAAGGAAAGGCAGGCAATTTTTTTTAAAACGGAGTCTCAACCCGTTACCGTCCCTCACCTGACGCAGGATGTTTCTCATGTTTTCTTGAAGCATGACGACCTCCCTGCCGATTTCAAAATTTTGTGGTGTGGCCTTGACAGCCTTTCAGGTTTCAGGTACCCGGAGAATGCGAGCACCCGTTCCGGGGGGCTTTCGGAGAATAGTGACGGCTGAGCTTCTTAGAAACTAATGGAATCGAAAGTTCCCTTCAATCGGGGAAAGCCTCACTTCACAGTTCAAAAAGCCTTAGTTTCCCTTCAGGGAGAGATCGAAGCCGATGACGTGTCGTCTCACCTACTTACGGAGCCGATCCGGATTTTCGGGCTGATCCTGTCCATGAGGAGGGCGGGTTTCGGGCCGAATATCTAAGTGTTTCCCTGATCATGGACTCAGGTTTTTCCACTTTCAAAGTAAGGCTTTCGTCGATTGCCGGGGATGCATAAATAAAGGATATTCAACTGAAAATACGTTCAGGGACAGGGAAGCTGCCTGTCTCTGGAAAAGAACGGGGAGTCGATGGTGCCGCGGAAGTGACTTTCTCAAAAATCCTTGCATCGCGAAAGGCATCCGTATGAATCACAGTGACAGCCGGGCCGGCGATCTTTCAACGTGGTGGAGATACGCCGTCGTCTTTGTGATCCTGTCCGGGTTTGCCGTCCTGTTGTGGCTGGCAGGCAGGGCCTATGACCATTCACCACCGATCCCCGAAAAGGCCGTCACCCGGCAGGGGGAGGTCCTGTTCTCGGGGGAGGACATCCTGGACGGTCAGGAAGTGTTTCTCAGATACGGCCTGATGGAAAACGGAAGCATCTGGGGGCACGGCGCCTACCTCGGACCGGATTTCTCCGCCGAGTACCTCCACACGCTGGCCGTCGATACGGGCGATTACCTTGCCCGGCGGACCTACGGACGACCTTTTGTAGAGCTCACCCCGGTCGAAGCGGCTGCCGTCACATCGGAGATCCACTATCTCCTCAAGGAAAACCGCTATGACTCCCTGACGAAGACCCTCGTCCTGACGCCGCCCGAAGCCGAATCGTTCCACCATCAGGTGGGCAAGTGGACCGATTACTTCTCGGATCCTCTCGTGAACCGCGGCCTCCTGTACGGGCATATCCGTGACCCCCGGGAGATCCGGCAGCTCACGGCCTTCTTCGCCTGGACGGCCTGGGCGTCGGTGGCCAACCGCCCCGGTGAGTCCTATTCCTACACAAACAACTTCCCCTACGACCCACTCGCGGGGAACAGGCCCACGTCGGATACGGTTCTGTGGAGCGCTCTCAGCCTGATCGCGCTTCTGGCGGGCACGGCGGCGGTGCTCTTCGCTTTCGGCCGGTTCAATTTCCTGGGCTGGAAGGGGAGGGGAGATCACATTCACCCTCGACTTCTTCCGGGAACGGCATCGGAGAGCCAGCGGGCGACGATCAAGTATTTCGTCGTCGTCGCGCTTTTGTTCTTCGCGCAGGTCATGGTCGGCGGCGCCACCGCCCATTACCGTGCCGATCCCGGCAGTTTTTACGGTATCGATTTCTCGAGCTTTTTCCCGGGCAATGTCTTCCGGACCTGGCACCTCCAGCTGGCCATTTTCTGGATCGCGACGGCCTTCGTCGCCGGCGGTCTCTTTCTGGCGGAAGCCCTGGGAGGGAAGGCGCCCCGGGGGCAGGCCCGCGGCATCCATGTTCTTTTCTGGGCTTTTGCCGCCGTAATCTTCGGCAGTCTCCTGGGAGAGATGCTCGGTGTCTATCAGCTTTTGGGGAATCTCTGGTTCTGGTTCGGTCACCAGGGGTGGGAGTACCTCGACCTCGGCAGGGCCTGGCAGGTCCTTCTGGCCGCCGGTCTTGTCTTCTGGCTCGTCCTGATCTTTCGGGCCGTCCGCCCGGCCCTTGCAAACCCCGAAGAGCGTGAGATCTCGACGGTGTTCCTGCTGGCGGCCCTCTGCATTCCCCTTTTCTATCTGCCGGCCATGTTTTTCACGGGCCGCACCAACTTCACCGTCGTGGACAACTGGAGGTTCTGGATCATTCACCTGTGGGTGGAGGGATTCTTCGAGCTCTTCGTCACGGTCATGATCGCCGTTCTTTTCTATCGCCTGGGGATGGTGTCCCGCCAGACGGCGACACGCGTCATCTATCTCGATGCCATCCTCTTTCTCGGCAGCGGGATCATCGGGACGGGCCATCACTGGTACTGGACCGGGCAGACGAGCGTCACCATGGCCCTCTCGGCGGTGTTCTCCGCCATGGAGGTCGTGCCGCTCACCCTCCTCACCCTCGATGCCTGGGACTTCGTCAAGCTGTCCCGCGGGACCTGTGATGTCTGCGGCGATCCGCTGGTCATCCCTCACCGGTGGGCCTTTTCGTTCATGATCGCCGTGGGTTTCTGGAACTTCGTCGGCGCCGGGATTTTCGGTTTTCTCATCAACCTGCCCATCGTGAGCTACTTCGAGGTCGGGACCATCCTGACACCGAATCACGGACATTCGGCCATGATGGGGGTTTTCGGCATGTTCGCCCTTGCCTTCATGGTTTTTGCCATGCGCCAGGTCCTCCCGGACGAGCAGTGGCCTTCGGTGGAGAAATACGTCCGGGTCTCTTTCTGGGGTCTCAACGCGGGCCTTGCCCTCATGGTCGTCACGAACCTTTTCCCCGGCGGCGTCCTGCAGCTTGTCGATGTCCTGCAGAACGGCTACTGGCACGCCCGCGGGCCGGAGTACATGAATGCCCGGCTTTCGATCCTGATCGAATGGTTCCGTATGCCGGCGGATGTGATCTTCATCATCCTGGGGGTCGTCCCCATGCTCATCGCCGTCGTGAAATCCTATTCTCTCATGAGAAGAGGCGCGTCGGCCGTGAGAGGCTGAGCCCTGTTCAGGGCCGAAGCGGCCGTCGCCGACCGATCCTCACGGAAGAGGGAGTGCGAGATGAAGAAGATGCAGGCCGGTAAGAATGCGGCGGTCTTCATGGGCCTGCCGATTCCATCAAGACGGTGCGGGCCATCGCGGGATAGATATTGAAGACATTCAAATGATGGGTCATGTGAGGCGGTACAACCCTGTGTGAGGTGGAAACCATGTTGAAGATCAAGAGAATCTACGACCCCGCATCCCCCGGCGACGGCAGAAGAATTCTTGTCGACCGGCTGTGGCCCAGGGGGATCCGGAAAGAAGATGCGGCCATCGACGAGTGGCTGAAAGAGTTGGCGCCCAGTGCGGAGCTGAGAAAATGGTTTGCCCACGACCCCGCAAAATGGTCCGAGTTTCAGAAGCGGTACCGCAAGGAACTGCAGGACAGATCGGATGTCGTGGATCGCCTGCGGAAAGAGGCCGGAAAGAGGACGGTTACCCTTCTTTACTCCGCACGGGATGAGAAACACAATAACGCCGTCGTTCTGAAAGACATCATTACCGGGTGACGGGGACGGGAAGGAGCCATCCCGCCCCGACCGAACAGAAGCGGATACCCGATGGACTGCAACGTTCAAAAGGGGTTCGCCGGGCTGGGCGCGACGCGGCGGGGTTTCCTGAAAAGCTTTACCGGGATGACCGTCAACAGCCGGCCGGTGGTCCGTCACGCGGCCGCAGATCGGCACGATGACGGAGATCGACGGCAATGTCGTGAGCATCGGCCGGTGACGGTTTCAGGTGGAGATGAAGGCCGATCCCGAGCCCGAGTTGCTGCTGACGAGAGTGCAAACCCGAATAAATCAAGGATAAAGACTTGAACGCCTGTTTTCACTTGACATCTGGAATAAACATGGTAATAACGACCGGACGAAACATCGGTATTCAATAAATTATTGTGGATTATCTGAGATTTACACGATTCGATTGACTTCGGGATGGATGATTGGATAGCGAGTTTCTTCAGGGAAAAAACGTACAAAATCATTATTGACGATACACGCATATCCATTTCCCCTGCCCTTAGCGGCGTCCGAATTTTTTAAGCCTCGATCTCAGCATAATTCTTTAAATTGCGGAGTCAATGAAAATGGACGTGATCTGTATTTACTGCAAGGCCCGCATCCAGGTTGCGCCGCCGGTAATCCCGGGCGTTTCCTACGGGGTTTGCCAAACCTGCACTTCGAGGCTTGTCAAAGACCTCGGCCAATCGCTTTCAGAGTATCTCGATGAATTAAGCATTCCCATTATGGTTGTGCAGGAGGATCTGAGGGTTGTCGCAGGCAATCAAGCGGTCCGCAAGCTGTCGCCTGAGCCTGTGGACAGACTTTGTGGACGACTGTGCGGCGAAGTCATTGGCTGCACTCACTCAAAGGAGCCAAAAGGGTGTGGCCGGACGGTTTATTGTCCCGACTGTACCATCCGCAGTTCCGTTGTATACACCATTGAAACGGGTGAACCCTGTATTCAAGTTCCGGCCTGCCATAACATCGGTGAGTGGACGGACGAAAGGCGTGTCTGTTTCCAGATTTCAACACTGAAAATGGGTGCCTTTGCGAAGTTAATAATCAATTCAATCGAAGGGTTGCCGGAAGGCCGGAGGGTGGGTGCGGGGTCAGGCATGAATAATTGAATTAATGAAGAGACAGGGCAAGCTGTCTTTTCATCAGTCGGGATTTTATGAGTCAGGGTCCGATCACTTGATATTCCCCGGCGCAAAAGCGGTCTTTCTCATCATTGCCGAATAAAGAGGGCGGGGTCATTCCTGACCATGCCCTCTTTATTGCATAGACCTGTATCTTATTTCCGGGGCTTCTCGGCTGTCGCGTCCCGGCCGGATTTACCGAAAAATCTCACAGCGTAAAAAAAGGGGGTCAGCCCAGGGGCTGACCCCCTTGGTATACCTGGAGCCGATGTGGGGATTCGAACCCCAGACCTAGTGATTACGAATCACTTGCTCTACCGGCTGAGCTACATCGGCTTCTCTGACGGGACGTGATCTTAATCCGGCCTTTTTTCTTTGTCAAGCGCAATCCAACCGCAGGAAATCTTCAGGAAAATCCTTTACCTTGACTTTCGTCGCCAGTCTGGTAATATCTGCGCGACCTTCAAGGAAAACACGGTCCCCGGGATGAAAAATAGCGGTAACGCCAGGTCTAAAAAAGCGGCGGAACAGGATCAACAGTACCGGAGCTGGGTGGAGGTGGACCTCGGGAACCTCACCCACAACTGGCGCGAGATTCGAAGACTCGTGGGTCCGCAGGTCAGGATCCTGCAGGTCGTCAAGGCCGACGCGTACGGCCACGGGTCCATCGAGGTGTCCAACGTCGCTCTCCAGAACGGAGCCACCCACCTGGGTGTCGCCAATGCCGACGAGGGCGTTCAGCTTCGTGTCGGCGGCATCGAAGCGCCCATCATCATCCTCAGCCCCTCCATCGAATCGGAAATCCCCGAGATCATCAAGTACAACCTGACCCCTTCCGTCTCGGACATCGGTTTCGCCCGGGAAATCAACCGGCGGCTGAAGAAGACGGGTATGAAACTCCCCATCCACATCGAGGTGGATACCGGCATGGGAAGAGGGGGGACACTGTACAGCGAGGCCTTCGACATGATCCGGGAGGTGAGCGGTCTGTCCCAGCTTACTCCGGAGGGCATCTTCACCCACCTGTCATCGAGCGAGGCGGAAAAAGACGAGTACAACCGGATGCAGTGGGAACTCTTCAAAACCCTGCTCGACCGGCTTGAACAAAGCGGGATCACCTTCCCCATCAGGCACATGGCCAACAGCGGCGGGGTCCTCAACTTCAGACGGTTCCACCTGGACATGGTGAGGCCCGGCATCATGTCCTACGGCATCTACCCCTCGCCCGATCTTGAGTCGAAGGCGAGACTCCTGCCCGTGATGAGTTTCAAGACCCGGGTGATGCTTCTGAAAGAATTCCCCGAAGGCCACGGGATCGGCTACAACCGCACCTTCGTCACGAAGGGACCGACCTGCATCGCCACCATCCCCGTCGGCTACGGTGACGGCTACGGCCGCATCCTTTCCAACCAGAGCGACGTGCTGATCCGGGGGAAACGTGCGCCGGTGGTGGGGCGCGTCTCCATGGACATGTGCACCATCGACGTCACGCACATCCGCGACTGCGAAATCGGCGACGAGGTGGTGCTTCTCGGCCGGCAGGGAAAAGAGTACATATCGGCCAACGAGATCGCCGAAAAAGCCCGAACCATCAGCTACGAGATCCTCTGCGCCCTCGGTAAGAGGGCTCCGAGGGTCTTCGTTCACAAGGGGAAGGCCGACACCGTGGAGCCCCGGCTCCGGCGGATTTTCATCCCCGACGAAGAGAGGTCCCTCTCCCGCATCGACAACGTCATCCGGCGCTGTTTCCAGGCGAGGGCCGAGGATAAGGAAATGGGCGATGCCGTCTTTTACGAGATGTTCGAAACCCTCTTCGGCAAAGAAGACCGGCGCCTGGAACTGCGGACGAACTTCCGCTACGACATCACCGTCTCCGATTACCCGGCCAGGGAGACCCGGAACGATCCCCAGGCGGTCAACTACTTCAAGGTGACGACCCACATCGAGTACACGAAGACCCTGAGGAACAACCCCTTCATCATCGGCTGCGCCCTGAACAACCAGCAGCTCTCCGACCTCTTCGAGGACCCCCGCTGCGAGTACCGCTGGCTTCTCTTCAGTCGCGACGCCCTCTTCAAGGAGGGCGACTTCCAGGTCGACCGGGTCTGCGTGGACGGCGAGGTGGTTCCCATCACCCGCACGGCTTACACCACCCGGGGCTACGAGGTCTGGTGCGGCGGCGATGTCCTCAGGAAGAAGATCAACCGTCCCATCCGGCTGAAGATCGACATCCAGACGAAGAAATACAAAAGCAGCAACAGCTTCTCCGTCTATCTGGTCTACCCCACCCGGGGGCTCGATATCTCCTTCCATTACGCCGGCACGAATCTCAAGAACGTCCGGGAGGTGAGCTTCTTCGCGGGGAAGCACCCCTACCCGCAGGTGACGACGGAAAGGGGAAAGCTGATCCGCCTGATGGTCGACGAGAACGACTGGGTCTTTCCGAACAGCGGGGTCACCTTTATCTGGGACCTTTAGCGAGCAAGCTCGCAGTTACGAGTTTTGAATTTTGAGTTCTGAATTTCAAAAAGATACCGTTTCTTCAACTCAACACTCAAAACTCGGCATTCAAAATTGGTCTGCGTCATTCCGTTGCAAACAACGATCTGAGGAGCAACACGGGAATTAGAGTCAATGAAGAAGTTGCGTGTGGGAATTATCTTCGGCGGGATGTCCTCCGAGCGGGAAGTCTCCCTCAACAGCGGGCGAAACGTCTACGACAACATCGACCGGGAACTCTACGAGCCGGTTCCCGTCTTCATGGACGCCTCGGGGCTTCTCTGGGTCCTTCCCTGGCAGCTCATCTCGCAGAACACCACCGTCGACATATCGGAGCACCTGGAGCGCGAGGCTCGGCGCATCGCCTACGAATCCCTGAGAGACGGCGTCGATGTCGCCTTCCTGGCCCTGCACGGAAAATACGGCGATGACGGCTGCATCCAGGGGGTTTTGGAACTGCTCGGCATTCCCTACACGGGACCCGGGGTCCTGGCCTCGGCGCTCGGGATGGACAAGGTCATCCAGCAGAAGATCCTGGCCGCCGAGGGAATCGGGGTACCCCGAAGCGACGAGGTCACGGAATACGAGTGGAACAGGGACCGGAATGACGTGACGCGGAGGCTGACGGATAAATTCAGTTTCCCCTTCGTGACAAAACCCTGCAGGGAAGGGTCCAGCATCGGCGTGACGATCGTCCGGAATTTTGAAGGGCTCGAGGAGGGAATCGACGAGGCTCTGAGGTGGGACAACGTGGCCCTCGTAGAGGAATACCTGGACGGCGTCGAGTTCTCCTCGATCATCCTGGAGGAAAACGGCGATGCCGTTCCTCTGTCCCTCACGGAGATCTACCCCCAGAGCGAGTTCTACACTTACGACGACAAGTACATGCCGGGCCGGTGCCGGAAGTACACGCCGCCCAAGAACCTCCCGAAGAATGTGGTGGAGAAGATCAAGGAAGAGGCGGTTCGTGCCTTCAAGGCTCTGGGCTTCCGCTGTTACGGACGAATCGACGGCTTTGTTCTGACAGACGGTCGCATTCTCATTACGGACCCGAATTCATCCTCGGGTATGGCGCCCTCTTCCTTTTTCTTTGAACAGGCGGCTGAACAGGGGATGCTTCCTTCCATGATTATCTCGAGGCTCATCGAAATCGCACTCAGGATTCACCGGGAAAAGAAGGGACCCCTTTAAAAGACAGGGTACAGACCTGATCCAGTTATGAATGTTGAATGTCGAGTTTTGAATCAGGATCTTTTCGAAAAAATTTTTCAACTCAACATTCACGGCTCACAACTCATAATCAAAACCGCCGATGCCGCATCGTGACATGAGTCGGCGCAGGGAGGGATGGGAACCGGCTGAAAGCCCGGGGAAAAAGAAGTTTCACAGGGCAGCGCCGCGGCGCAGCTTGAAATGAACAGTCAGGGTTCGGGAGGATCATGGAAAAACAGGAAAAGATCAGGGTCGGCGTCATGCTCGCGGGTGTCTCTTCGGAGCGGGAGGTTTCCCTGGAGAGCGGCAGGAACATCTTCAGCAAGATGGACCGGAAGAAATACGAGCCCGCAGCCGTTTTCATGGACAGCAGGAGCGCCTTCTGGGAGATCCCCATCAAGCTCCTCATGCGGAACAGCACCCGGGACATCGAGGTGGATCTCAGCGAGGAGGCCACGCAGGTCCCCTACGAGGATCTCCGGAAGAGATACGATTTCATCTACCTCGGTCTCCACGGGAAGTACGGCGAAGACGGCTGTGTGCAGGGGCTGCTCGAGCTCCTCAACATCCCCTACACGGGCTCCGGCGTCCTGGCCTCGGCCCTCGGCATGGACAAGTACACGGCGAGAAAAGTCCTCGCCATGAGCGGCATCGACGTGCCGAAGACGATCCCCGTCGAAAAGACGGCCTGGGAAAACGGCAGTGCCGGGATCATTGAGAGCATCGGCAGGGAACTGGGGTATCCCGTCGTGACAAAGCCCACCCGGGAGGGGTGCAGCACGGCCGTCAAGAAGGTCGTCTCCGCGGAGGGGATTCCAGGCGCCCTCGACGCCGCCTTTGAATGGGATAACACGGTCATTGTGGAGGAGTTTCTCTCCGGCATCGAAGTGACCTGCGGTGTGGTCGGCAACGACGACCCCACGGCCCTCACGCCGTCGGAGACGATCCCGACCCAGGAGATCCTCTCCCTCGAGGACAAGTTCCTCTACGGGCAGGGGGAGAACAAGACCCCCGCCAGGGTGTCCGAGGACCTGTTGAAGAAAATTCAGGAAACGGCCGTCGCCGCCTACAGGGCGCTCGGTCTCAAGGTCTATTCCCGGATCGACATGTTTATCCGGAAAGACGGACGAATCGCCGTCCTGGAGCCCAACAGCCTTCCCGGCATGACGCCGTCGACGGTGCTCTTCCACCAGGCGGCCGCTTCCGGCATGACCCAGACCGACCTCATCAGCCGCGTCATCGAGCTTTCACTCGAGGCGCATGCCAGGAAAAAGGGACCGCTCTGAGCCCGGGTTACGGGTACAGGGGATCGGGTACAGGGACGTGAAGCCTGAGGCGAGGAAGCGTTAAAAACCTTGCTCGATACTTATAAACGCAAGAATTTAAAGAGATCTTGACAAAGTCATCGGGCGCATTATATTAGGAGCGCCTTCGAGAACGTCGCCGGTGGAAGGCTCCCCATATGAGGTATTTCACGTCCCAGCAGATATTTCAGGCCAGACAGATTTTTGACCGCGCGGAGATCATGACGCGGAAGTATTTCCGCCTCAGCCCGGAGGCGATCCGGCCTCACCGATACGACGTCAAAACCCTCGCCGAGCTTCAGAAACATGAGGTCTCGGACAGTGCCTTCGCGCATCTGTGCCGTTATTTCATCCGGGGAAAAGAAGGGACGGGAGATCTCGGGGGGTTGCCTCATTACAGGGTGTGTCTGCAGGATCACCGGATCCTCGATGCGGTCGACCGGGGGGGGTCTTTCATAAAGCTCGAGCCCCTCATGCTCTACATCGCGGTTCACGAGCTCACTCACGTCGTGAGGTTTTCGAGCGGTCACAGCGATTTCGACGCCCCCGAGGCGGAAAAGGATCAGGAGGAGCGGAAGGTCAACGCCTTCACCCAGAATATTTTAAGTTCCAACGCCGACTGCAGCGTCCGGCTGGTGATGGATTGTTTCAACGAACGTTACGATATCGACGCGATCGGCAAGAATTAGTTTTTCAAGGGAGGTTCCGTCACATGCCCATTTACGAATACCAGTGCAGAAAGTGCCTGAAGGCATTCGAAGTCGTTCAGAAAGTCTCGGACCCGGAGCTCAAGTCCTGTAAATTCTGCAAAGGCCCCGTAAAGAGGATGATGTCGGTCACAACTTTCCACCTGAAGGGGTCCGGCTGGTATGTCACGGATTACGGCGGAAAGAAGGCGCCGCCGGCCGTTGAAAAAGAAAAAAGCGAATCGCCCGCCGAAACAGCGGCAAGCTCGGAGCCGGCAACCGGCGCGGAGAGTAAGAAGACGGACTGAAACAGCGCCCGGGATGATATTGTCAAGGGGATGGTTTCCCAGGGAAATCAGCCCCCTTTTTTTGGTTCTCTTTTACCGGTAACCGTTGCGTGCAGGCCTGCGGTTCAAGCACCCTGCCCGTGCGTCAGAATCTCGTCAATGAATTGCCTGACCGCCGCGAGAACCGTCGGCCGGGCTTCGTGATGGGGAATGTGCCCGCAGGCCGGGATCAGGAGTTTGCCGGCGGGTCCCGTCACCTTTCCCGTGATGGATTCCACCTGAGCCGGTGTGCCGTACCGGTCCTCCACGCCCTGGATGACCAGCACGGGGCATAGGACCCCCGGCAGGTACTCTTCCACGTTCCAGCTTCGGAATTCCTCCGACAGCCACGTCTCGGCCCAACCGCGGAACATTCCGTCCGTGTTCGCGCCGTGATATTTCGCAAGGCGTTCGGGGAAGTCGGTGGTTCTGTAGATCTGGACGGCCTCTTCGATTCCCTTCACGGTCACATCTTCCACGAAGACGTGAGCCGCTTCCGTTACGACCCCCAGGACATGCTCCGGGTGGACGGACGCGAAGATAAGTGCAATCGTGCCCCCGTCGCTGTGGCCGACGAGGATGGATTCCCTTACGGCGCACTTTTCGAGGATCTCGGGGAGGATCGTGAGGGCCTCGTCGTGCATGTATCGTGTGGGTCTCGGAAGGCTCACAGGGTCGGATTTTCCGTATCCCCACCGTTCGTAGACGAGTCCGGCAAGCCCGGTCATCATACAGAGCGCCGCCGGGAAATCCCGCCACTGGCCGATGCTGCCCAGCCCCTCGTGCAGAAAAACGATCGTGGGGGACTTTCCCTTTGACAGGTTCTTGCCCGGGAGGATCCTTTCGGCGAACAGCCGGTGACCGCCTGCCTCCACATAAAAAGTCTTTCTGGAAAGGACGTCTGTGCCGCTTATGTTTTCCGCTCGATTCATGGGATTGAAGTGCACTCCGATCTCCTGTATACGTTTATCCGATGCGACGGCGTTCCGGCCTTGTGTGGACAGACCGTGTCTTAACACAATTCGCAGGTCCCTTCAGCAAAATTGTAAGATATAGGAAAAGGAAAGGTCGCGTCCGATGAGGGAAGAAACGCTGAAAGGAGAAAAGATTTCGGCTTCCGCGGGCTCCCCCGAGCCCTCCGGAACGGCTCACCGATGGAAGGTTCTGTGGGCGGCCTTCGTCACCTACCTTCTCGACAGCTACGACCTGATCGTGCTCGCCATCGCCATGCCGGTCCTGCTCAAGGTTCTCGACATCTCTCTTCCCGAGGGAGGGCTGATCGGCTCGGCCACGATGGTGGGCGCCGTGGCGGGCGGGGTCGTCTTCGGGCTAATCGCCGAAAATTACGGCCGGCGGTTTTCCCTGATCCTCGCCCTGCTCTGGCTCGGCGTCACGATGGGTTTTATCTACTTCATTCATACCTGGGGAGCCTGGCTGGTCCTGCGCTTTGTCACGGGTATCGCCGTCGGGGGCATCTGGGGGCCCTGTTCCGCCCTGATCGCCGAGCACTGGGCGCCACGGTACCGCGGCCGGGCGGCGTCGCTCGTCCTCAGCAGTTTTGCCATCGGCGCGATGCTCGCCTCTTTCGTCGGAAGGCTCGTTCTCACCGTGGACTGGCGGTTCCTCTTTCTGGCCGGGACGAGTTCCATTCTCTTCGCCGCCATGGTGGCCCGGATCGTTCCGCCCGATCCCGTCCGGGTCGCCGGGGGATCGAGGGGGAAAACAGAGAGAATCGGCATCGGCGCCATCTTCAAGGGCGGGCTTGCCAGAACCACGTTTCTCGCGACACTCGTCAGTATCGTGAACCTTGCCGGATACTGGGGGGCGGCCTACTGGATCCCCACCTTTCTGACCTTCGAGCGGGGACTCAGCCTCACGATGATGGCCAATTTCTCCCTGTTCATGTACATAGGGATGTTCTTCGGCTTTCAGTTTTTCGGGGTTCTCTCCGACGGCATCGGGCGGCGAAACGCCATGATCGTCGCCTTTCTGATGGTGGCGTTTTCGATCGCCGTTTACATCGTTGTTCCCAACCCGGTCTTCCTCTTCTGGTGGGGGATCGTCGTGGGGTTCGGACTCCCCGGTGTGGGCGGCATCCTCGGGGCCTACTACGCGGAGCTGTTCCCGGAACGCCTCCGCGCTTATGCGGGGGGATTCTGCTGGAACACCGGTCGGATCGGCGCCATCCTTGCCCCCTACACGATCGGGTACCTCGGCAAGCATTACGGGCTCCAGACGGGGCTTGCCGTCACCTGCGTCGTCTATGTTTTGGGAGCGGTACTTCTCCTGTTCCTGCCGGAAACGCTCAAGAGAAGGGCATGAAAAATGAGGCGGGAGATCGACACGGCGGAGTTTCTCGGGAAGCGGACCCTGATCGTGGGTGACATCAACACGGGGAAGACCACGCTTACTCAGCGGATTCTCGATGTCCTGTGCCGGCAGGGTCTGGGCCCGAAAATCGTCATCATCGACATGGCCCCCGAGGTTCCCGAAGAGCTGATCCGGGAGAAAGGTCTGACGGGGATCGGCGGAAGACTCCGGCCTCCCGCAGGAGGGGATGTCGTCTATATGAGAGTGGATCTTATACCGCCGAGGCTCAGTTCGAAAAGCGATGCCGAGGCGGAAGAGAAGGCCATTCAGAATGCCCGGAAAATAGAGGTCCTTTTCTGGAAGTATCACGAGCTCGGAAGAGGGGTCCTCTTCATGAATGACATCAGTCTCTACCTCCAGGCAGGCCGGTCGGTTCAACTCGCGCGGTGGATGGAAGGGTCGAAAACGGTCGTTGCCAACGGGTATTTCGGGAAGGAACTCGGAAGCGGCGCCCTGTCCCGGCGGGAGAGGAAGGAGATGGAAACCCTTCAGACCTTCTTTGATCGTGTGATCCGATTACCGGAAGAGCGAACGTAGGCAGGCGGTATCATTTTGTCTCGTCAGGTCCTGTGAGCTTTTCGAGTTCGTCGATAAAACCCGCCTGCCCCCGGGTGATCTTTTCCCGGGCTTTTTCGATCGAAAACCACCCCGCGCGGTCTACCTCGGGAAACTCTCTTTCCATGCCCGAACCGGGCGGCCACTCCATGAAAAAGGTGTTGCTCTCGATCAAAGACGGGTCGTAATCCCCCTCGAAGGCCCAGGCATGGATGAGTTTTCCGCCGGGCTGCCGGATCGGGGCGAGCGCCTTGAAAGGCCCCAGGGTTTCAAAACCCGTCTCCTCGAGAAATTCGCGCTTAGCCGCTTCCAGCGGGTCTTCCGTTGTAAATTCGCCTTTCGGAAGAGACCAGGCGCCATCGTCCTTCCTCGCCCAGTACGGGCCCCCGGGATGAACCAGGAAAACTTCGACGCGGCCGGCCCGGCGCCGGTAGGCCAGAAGGCCCGCGCTCTTTTTTGACATCCGTTGAACCCTACCTTACTCGACGATGATCTTTGCCTCTGGCGCCTTCGTGACCTCGCCGACGACGGCCGCGTCGGTCACCCCGGCATCGCGCATGCGCTTCACCAGCCCTTCCGCCTCCTTCGCCTCGAGGGAGATCAGAAGACCGCCCGATGTCTGCGGGTCGAAGAGGAGATCCAGCCGCCACTCCGGCACGCCCTTTCGGACCTCGATCATGGACATACGGAAATTCTTGTTCCGGTACAGCCCCCCCGGCAGGTAGCCTTCGTCGATGACGGCCTTGAGGCCGTCGAAAACGGGAACAGCGGTTGAGAATATCCGCAGACCCGTTTCGGTTCCCTCGATCATCTCGCAGGCATGGCCCAGAAAGCCGAAACCGGTGATGTCCGTGCAGGCGTGGACGCCCGGGGTTTTCACCATGAGCTCGGAGGCCCGCCGATTCAGGGTCGTCATGGCCCCGATGGAAAGGGCGAGAAGGCTCGCCGGTGCCTCGCCGCCTTTCAGGGCCGTGCTCACGATGCCGGTGCCGATCGCCTTCGTCAGGATGAGCCTGTCTCCCGGCCGGGCGGTGTTGTTCCGCAGGACTTTCTTCGGGTCGATGACCCCCGTGACGGACAGTCCGTACTTGGGTTCGTCGTCTTCCACGCTGTGGCCCCCCACGAGGGTCACGTCCGCCTCGTGGATCTTGTCAAGCCCCCCCTGGAGGATCCCGTTCAGGATCTCCATGGGAAGCTTTTTCGGCGGAAAGCAGATGATGTTCATGGCCGTAAGCGGTTTTCCGCCCATGGCGTAGACGTCGGACAGGGCGTTCACCGCGGCGATCTGGCCGAAGAGGTAAGGGTCGTCCACGATGGGTGTGAAGAAATCCAGTGTCAAAATGAGGGCGAGATCGTCGGAAATTTTATACACCCCGGCGTCTTCGAAACCCTCGATCCCCGCAATCAGATTGGGATCGGGTCTCACCGTCAAACCCTTCAGCGCTCGGTTCAGATCCTCCGGACCGATTTTGCAGGCTCAGCCGGCCCCGTGAACCATCTCCGTGAGGCGGATCTTTTTCTCACCGCTCATATCTGCCTTCTCCTTCGGGGGGAGTCCCCGGGTTTTTCCACTCCGCCAGGTGTTTCTCGAACACCCGGGGGAGCGCCTCGATGATCTTTCTGATCCGTGTCGCCGGTGTGGCCCCGGCGTATTCCCCTGCCATGCGGTTGGCCCGGAAGGTTATACGGGCGGAATCGAGGGGCTTGAAGCCGCCGTGGATGAAGGCGCCAACCATGCCGCTGATGGTGTCGCCGGTGCCCCCGATGGCCTCCAGGGCGGGGACATCGGGCTCCGATATGGTCTCGATGATCCGTCCCTCCGCCGCGATATGGTCCGTCGACCCCTTCACGAGAAGTAACTTCGCCGCGTTTTGGTGACGGCAGGATGCCGCCACAAGTTCCGGGATCTTCGAGGCGTCGGACTCGAAGAGGTGTCTGCTCACGTAAGCGGGGTGCATGGCATCGGGGTCGGCCAGGAAAGCCATCTCGGAGAGATCGGGGGTGAAAACATCGAAGTCGCCGGCGATACCCGCCGCTTTGGCGGCGTACATGGCCGCGGCATCGGCGATCATGAAGGGTCTCTTCTCCGCCTTCGAGGCCGATTTGTTCACTTTCTTCATGAGGCCCATGACGGGGAGCATGTAGTGGAGAAGAAGGACGTCCGGCGAAAGGTCGGGCAGATGACGGATGAGATGGTCGTAGAGGAGGCGACTTCCCTTCCCGGTCCCGTCGTCTCCCACGAGAAGCGCCCTCGGCGGTTCGAGGCGGAGGTAGTCCGCCGTCACGCAGGCCGCGCTGATCAGCGCCGCCGTCCCCTGCGTGCAGGGGATCTCGACGCCGTCCAGCGACAGGACGGGTCCGAGGAATTTTACCTCGCCGAGGGTGAGGGGTAGATCCTTCCTCGGCACGGTCCCGCAGATCAGAAACATGGGATCACCGATGACCGTTCGACCAGATATCGAGAGATTCGACATAGGCCCGGTCGAGCATGAGGGAACAGAGGGTGTAGCCTCTGTCCCCGGGTTTCGGAGCGTCGGGGAGCTTCTTGTCCAGCATCTCGGCATGAAGGTACGGTATGTCGGGGCAGCCTCCCCCCGAGACGTTCAGGATGATGCCACTTTTCCTGTCGAAGGTGAGCTTCATGTTCCCGGCCTTGACCATGACGGCGCCGCCGAAATCGGTCACCTGGACGATCTGCAGGAGTTCGCTTCCGCTTTTCGCGGGCAGGATGTCCAGGAAGGGCACTTTTCTTTCCCGGAGCATCCGCTCCACGCCCGTCTTTTCGACCAGGTTGATCTCCAGGGCCAGGTCGCAGCCTTTTCGCAGCTCCGGCGGCGGGGCCACGAGTTTCGTTTCGTACCCCCCGGCCTTGAGAGCCTTCTCGGCGGCGATGGCCTCTTCCACGCCGGCGAAGAGGACGAGACCGCCCCCCGCGAAGCTGTTTTTTCCCGGATGATCGATTGCCATCTTGTACCTGAATCGGGTCCGTTCCTTTCTGCCGGGCAGTTTTTTATCTCAATTTGTTGAATAACACAAATTCATTAAAGTTATAATATCTCATTGATTATAGAGAAGCGAAATGCTATGGTACCGCCATGAAAAATGAGGCCTTCAGAGGGATCACCCTGCAGCAGATGGAGGCGCTCATCCGCATCGTCGACGAGCGCACCTTCAGCGGCGCCGCCCGGAAGATGTTCCTGACCCAGCCGTCGCTCACGAAACACATCCAGAACGTGGAGGACATCCTCGGGGTGAGGATCCTGAACCGGCGGAGCCGCGGAATCACCCTCACGGCCGAGGGCAGGATCCTCTACGACTACGCGAAACGGATTCTGAAGCTGCGGGAGGAGGCGAAGGAGAAAATCCGGAGGGCCCGGGAAAACGAATCGGGAAATATCTTCATCTGCGCGAGCACCATCCCCGCGACCTATGTTCTCCCCCCTGTCCTGAGCGATTTCAGAAAGGCCCACCCGGACGTCCGGTTCTATCTGCAGAACGCCGACAGCGACGAGGTGATCGAAATGATCGCGGGGAACCGGGGCGAGGTCGGGTTCGTCGGGAAAGACCCCCGGAGCTCGAGGCTGCACGCCGAAACCCTCTGGAAGGATAGGTTGGTCCTCGCCGTGCCGTCGAATCATCCCTTTGTGAAGAAAGGACCGGTGACGGTCACCGAACTTTCGAGGGAACCCTTCATCATCCGGGAGAGGGGATCGGCCACACGGGAGATCTTCGAGGCCTGCCTGAGGGACCGGAAGAACGTTTCCATTGCGGACTTCAATGTCATTTCGGAGGTGGGAAGCTCCGAGGCCGTCAAGGAAGCGGTGATCGCCGGCCTCGGCGTGTCCGTCCTTTCCATACGCGCCATCGCCCGGGAGATCGAGCGCGGCGAGATCGCCGAGGTGCCGATCAGAGGCTGCAGGGTCGAACGATATTTTTATTTGATTTATCGTCGGCAATTCGCTTTAATGCATCACCACAAACTGTTTCTCGATTTCATCAAGAACCATCGTATCGAAAACATCCCGCCGGCCTGAGAAATTGCCGGTTTTGTTTATAGAGGAGAGCCCCCTTTCCGCCATGACCATCCGCTATTCCAGCACCAACCGGAACCTCGACGGTGTCGAGGGCATCGCCCCGTTCAAGGGGTCCGTCACGTTCAGGGAGGCCCTTCTCCAGGGGCAGGCGCCCGACGAGGGGCTCTTCATGCCCGACGCGATTCCTTTCCTTCCTCCCGACGAACTCATGATGCTCAAGGGGGCTCCTTACGTCGAGAGCGCGATGCTCGTGGCCGAGGCCTTCCTGAGGGAGGAAGTTCCCCGGGATGTGCTTCGCCGTATCGTGGAGGACGCCTACGACTTCCCCGTCCCCCTCGAGCCGGTGATCGGACGGAAATATCTCATGCGGCTCGACCGGGGTCCCACGGCCTCCTTCAAGGATTTTGCCGCCCGGATGATGGCGCGGCTCATGGGCTACTTCCGGGGGGAGGGGAAAAAGCTCAACGTGCTCGTCGCCACCTCCGGCGACACGGGGAGCGCCGTCGGCGAGGCCTTCAAGGGGGTGCCCGGCATCGGCGTATACATTCTTTATCCGCGCGACGAGGTGAGCGGGATGCAGAAGAAGCAGCTCGACACCATCGGAGACAACGTCCGGGCCCTGTCCGTCGACGGGAAATTCGACGACTGCCAGAACCTGGTCAAAGGGGCCTTCGCGGACCCATCCCTGGAGCAGCTGAATCTCACCTCGGCCAACTCGATCAACTTCGGCCGGATCCTCCCGCAGATCATCTACTACGTCTACGCCTACGCGCAGCTTGCCTGGCATGGAGACGAGGAAGTCGTCTTCTCCGTCCCCTCGGGTAACTTCGGCAATGCCCTGGGGTGCGAGTACGCCCGACGGATGGGCCTCCCGGTCCGGAGGCTCGTCATGCCTGTGAACGAAAACGACGAGTTCCCGCGGTTCCTGGAAAGCGGCGTCTACGAGAAAGTGTCGCCCTCGAGAGCCTGCCTCTCGAACGCCATGAACGTGGGCAACCCCAGCAATCTGGCGCGCTTCTTCGACCTCTACGGCGGAACGGTGGACCGCCAGGGGAAGGTCTACCGGAAGCCCGATCTCGCCGAAATGCGAAAACGGCTCTTCTCGGTGAGCGTTTCCGATGCCGTGACCAAGGAGACCATCAAAGAGGCCTATGAAAAGTACGGTGTGCTCCTCGAACCCCACGGCGCCGTGGGCTGGAAGGGGCTCGAGCTCTATCTTGATAAGACGGGGAGTTCCCCTCTTTGCGTCTCCCTCGAGACGGCCCACCCGGCCAAGTTTCCCGACGAGATCATCGAACTGCTCGGCATCCGACCGGATCTCCCGCCCGGCATGAGGGGGATCGAAAGCCGGAAGGGTGAGCCGGAGCATCTCGCCTGCGACTACGGCCTCTTCAGGACCTACCTGAAGGACACTCTGAAAACGAAAGACTGAAAGGGGCTTTGCGTGAACAGGGAAATCGACGCCCGGGGGCTCCAGTGCCCGCAGCCCGTCATCCTTGCCAGGACAGCATTGGAGGAAATGAATGCGGGGACGGTCACCGTCATCGTCGACAGCATGGAAAGCCGGGAAAATGTGCGGCGATATGCCGCGAACCAGGGCTGTGACGTGGAGGTGGCGGAGAGGGGCGGCTGCCATTACCTGACGATCTCGAAGAGACCCGGCCGCACCATCACGGAGGAAAAGGCCCCCCTTTCAGGGCCCGATGTCGTCTGCATCACGACGGCGAGGCTCGGGGAAGGCTCGGAGGAACTGGGCGGCATTCTCATGAAGGCCTTTCTGAACACTCTCTGGGATGACCAGCGGAGACCGTCAAGGATCATCTTTCTCAACGCCGGCGTTTTTCTCACCGTCGAGGGGTCCGACGTCCTCGACAGCCTCACCCTTCTCGAACGGGAGGGTGTCGAGATCCTTTCCTGCGGGACCTGTCTGGCCTATTACGGCGTCCGGGAAAAGCTGAAGATCGGCCGTGTTTCCAACATGCATGAAATCGTGGAATCCCTCATGACGGCCGGTCGCGTCATAAATATCTGAAAAAGGGGACTGTCCCCTTTTCTCACAAAGGAGGAGGCATGAAGATCAGGGAGATCCAGGCGAAGAATCTGAAACCGAAGAAGTTCATCGATGATCAGGTCCGGGAGATCCAAAGGACCGTGGGGAAGGGAATCGCCATCAGTGCCCTTTCGGGCGGCGTGGACTCCTCCGTCGTGACGGCCCTGGCTCACCGGGCCCTCGGAAGGAGGCTCAAGACCTATTTCATCGACAACGGCATGATGCGGAAGGACGAACCGAAGGAGGTGGCCGACCTCTTCAGGAAGATGGGCATCCCCGTCACGATCATCAACGCCCGGAAAAAGTTTTTCGATGCCATGAAGGGCATCACCGACCCGGAGAAAAAACGGGAGGCGATCACTCAGACGTTCTACAGGAAGGTTTTCCGGGACCTGGTCATCCGGAGCAAGGCCACCTTCCTCCTGCAGGGGACCATCCTCACGGATGTCCAGGAGACCGCCGGGGGATCAAGCGCCAGCACAACGTCTTCGAGCAGATCGGGATCGACCCGAAGAAGGCCTTCGGTTACCGGATCATCGAACCCATCGTGCAGCTTCGAAAGGACGGCGTGAGAAAGGTCGGCATAGCGCTGGGCCTTCCAAGGACTCTCTTCGACCGCATCCCCTTCCCGGGGCCGGCCCTTGCCGCACGCGTGATCGGCGAGGCCACGCCCGAGAGGATCGAACTCGTCCGCCGGGCCACCTCCATCGTGGAGAGGGAACTGAAGGGAGTAAAAGCCTTTCAGTACATGGCCATCCTGCACGAAGACCGTGTGACGGGGATGCGCAAGGGCAGGCGGGATTTCGGGATGCAGGTCGAGATCCGCTGCTGGGACAGTGTCGACGCCAGGAAGGCATCGCCCACACGGCTCCCCTACAAAAAGCTGGAGAAGATCGCCTCACGGATTCTGAACGAGGTTCCCGGTGTGGTGAGCGTGACCTACAATATAGCGACGAAACCGCCGTCAACGATCGAAGCCGTCTAGGGGACCTTCGGCCCGGGTCAAAGGTACAGGGTATCGGGTAGAGGGGGATAGACACAGGCAAACAGCGATGGATTGCTTTTCGATCGGAAGCAAAACCATGTGCAGGCTTTCAAAGGAGACGTTCCCATGAAGAACGCGGCGAAAAACCTTTCACTCACCTTCGCGGCGGGATGCCTGGGCGGTCTCGTGAGCAGCGTCACCCTCTGGATCTTCGCCGAGTTCGGGATTCTCTCGGCTTTCAACGTCAGGGTCGGCGCGCCCACGACGCCCCCCTGGTGGTACCAGCGCATCGTCTGGGGAGGAATCTGGGGTTTTCTCTTTCTGATACCCCTGACAAAGCAGAATCATTTCCTGAAGGGGCTTATCTTCAGTCTGGGGCCGACCCTGTTTCAGCTCTTCGTCGTTTTCCCTTACTGGCTCAACAAGGGGATGATGGGCGTCGATCTGGGGAGGTGGACACCCCTTTTCATCGTTTTCTTCAATGCCGTCTGGGGATGGACGACGGCGCTGTGGCTGAAGTGGACGGGGAAAGCATAAAACAGACGGTTCGCGCAGGGTGGTGAGGGGCTGAACAGAAAATCCCAAGAAAATCTGAAGAAGGAGGGCCGCCGGGGAGGCGGCCTTCTTTCTTCTACTCGATGGCCGGGATGTCGACCTGCTCCCAGTCGATGACCCAGCGGCTCCGGGCGTAACCTTCCAGCCGGACCCTCACGAGACATGGAAGGCGCCGGTCGATTTCCTCGATACGGATCTCCCGGATGCGATCCGTCGCCGATATTCGTCCCGCGTCGAGAAGGGATTTCGTGACTTTCAGGATATGCTGCCGCTCTCCCGTCATCAGGGTATCCAAAAACAGCCGGGCATCCACGGAGGACAAAAAAAGGAGGGACTTCTCCTGCAGATAGCACAAGGTGCGGGCCTGCGCGCCGGGCATGGGGAAAAGGGTCAACAGGACGGCCAGGACGATGACGATCCGGGCTATTTTTACCATCGCAGGGGCATCCTCCGGAAGCGCTGAAATCCTCATGCTCCATAGATCGAACCATTGTCCGAAAACTTGAATGCGTACCGGAAGAAAAAAAGGACAGGCTGATTTCTTTGTCTATCTCGTCATGACGAGCCGCTGTTCCTCCTTCGGCACATACCACTTGATGAAATTGTGGCTGATCCCGAGGGGGGCCGGTTCGATGCCGCGGAAACGGGCGTTGATGATCGGAAGGGCGTCGGGCACGTAGAGGAAGGTGTAGGGCTGCTCCTCGGCGAGGATGTCCTGGATCCGGTCGTAACAGCGTTTTCTCTCCCTGATGTCGAAGGTGCCCCGGGCTTTTTCCAGGAGATCATCCACTTCCCGGTTCTTGAAGGCGATGAAATTGAGCTCGCCGGGCTTCGTTTTGCTCGAGTGCCAGACATCGTAGATGTCGGGGTCCATGGGGATCGTCCACCCGAGAATCGTCGCGTCGAACCGGCCCTTGTTGATGAACTCGTTGACAAAGGCGGCCCACTCGATGGTCCGGAGCTTGACCTGCATCCCGACCTCGGCAAGCTGTTTCTGGATGATCTCCGCCGTTTTCGCCCGGATCTCGTTCCCCTGGTTCGTGATGATCTCGAACACGAAGGGCTGTCCGCCCCGGTCCAGGATGCCGTCGCCGTCGGTGTCTTTCCAGCCGGCCGCGGCGAGCAACTCCCGGGCCTTCTGCGGATCGTAGGCGTATTTTTTGACATCGGGGTTGTGCGCCCAGGTGCCGGGCTTGTAGGGTCCTGTAGCGGGTTTCCCGTAACCGAGGAGGATGCCATCGATGATGGCTTCCTTGTTGACGGCATAGGAGATGGCCTGACGGATCCTCCGATCGGCAAAGAGGGGGTTCCTCAGGTTGTAGCCGAGGTAGGTGTAGGCGAAAGAAAGATACCGGTACTTGTTGAAATTTTTTCTGAAGAAGGGATTTTCCGTCTGCCGGGTGTACTGCAGCGGTGTGAGGTTCATCATGTCGATGCCCTTGGCCCGGAGCTCCAGGAACATGGTGGCCATGTCGGGGATGATGCGCAGGATGTAGCCGTCGATGTAGGGCCGGCCCTCGAAATACTCGGGGTTGGAGATCAGAACGATCTTCTGCCCCGTGACCCATTCCCTGAAGATGTAGGGGCCCGTACCGACGGGCCGGCGGCTGAGGGGACTCTTGGTGATGTCCGTACCTTCGAGGAGATGCTTCGGCATCACGGCGGCTCCCCAGCTCATGAGGGCCGGCGCAAAGGGTCTGTCGTAGGTGACCCGGAAGGTGTGGGGATCGGGGGCCTCGGCCTTCTTGACTTTCAGGAAATCGCCGGAATAAGCCGTCGGCGTTTTCGGGTCGATGGTGACCCTGTAGGTGAAGAGGACATCATCGGCCGTGAAGGGGCGGCCGTCGTGCCATTTCACGCCTTTGCGAAGATGGAAGGTGATAACGAGCCCGTCGGGGGAAATCTCCCAGGACTCGGCCAGGTCCCCGACGATCCGGATGTCCTTGTCGTACTTCACGAGCCCGTTGTAACAAAGGGCGCCGATGCTGTGCGAGGTGCTGTCCGTGGAGAGCATCGGGATCAGGTTGCTGGCGTCCCCGATGGATCCCTCAACCATGATGTCGCCGTAGGCGGGCCGGGCCGGGGCGGACGAGTCCCCGCCGGGCGGGCCCTTTTCCTGCTGGGCGCAACCCGCAACGAGGAGGAGAACGGCGGCAGCCGGGATGATCAAAAATTCAGAAATTCTTTTCATGGGGGCCGGCCTCGGGGCCATCGGACGGGTGGTCGGACAGGGCCGTCTCCAAAATTCCTTCGTCCGCCGGGGGACCCGCAGGCATACAGCCGTAACTGCGTCCGCTCTTCTCGATGGCGCACCATATGTTCCGCAGTTTTGACCGTAGATCCTGCAAGGTCATGGCAGGTCGCATTTCCGGGTGGCGGATCGGGATCTCCGCATGCGGGGTGCAGGGAAACGGATCGACAGAGCCCGGCATCCCTCGCACCGGACCCTGAACCCGAAACCCGGTTCCCTAATCCAGCATCTTGCCCATCCGGCCCCAGCGGGGGCTGAAGGCGTCGCTGTCCCACGACCAGTAGATGATAAAGGCTTTGCCGATCACGTCCTCGAGCCTCACGAAACCCCAGAAGCGGCTGTCATAGCTCTGATCCCGGTTGTCGCCCATGACGAAGATCGTTCCCTCCGGGATTTTGACGGGCCCGAAATTGTCCCGCGGCTGGATCGATTTCGGAAAGATGACCTCCTCGTTGTGCACGGCGTGGGTATCGGCCAGAAGGGTATCATTCACGAAGACCTTCTTGTTCTTGATTTCAACCACGTCGCCGCCCACGGCGATGACCCTCTTGATGAAATCCTTGGTCGTGTCGACGGGATAGATGAAAACGACGATGTCGCCCCGTTTCGGTTCCCCCGTCGGGATCAGCGTTTTCCGGAGATAGGGGACCTTGACGCCGTAGGAGAGCTTGTTCACCAGGATGTGGTCTCCGATCTCGAGCGTCGGTTTCATCGAGCCCGATGGGATCTTGAACGCCTGCACGATGAAGGTTCGGATGAAAATGGCGATGAGAATGGCGATGACGATCGCCTCGGCGTACTCTTTGACTTTCGAAGGTTTTTTAATGGTGTTCATGGTCCTCAGGAGTAAATTTTCATGAGAGCGGTGACGATCATCGTAACGGCGCAGAACCCCTTGACGGCAACACCGGCCAGCCTTCCCAAAATCGCCCCGTAGCTCGCCCGGGCGGCCGGCTTGAGCTTCCGCTGGGCCGCGTATTCCACGACGAAAGCCCCGGTGAAGGCCCCCGCAAAGGAGCCGATGATGATCCCCAGTCCGAGCAAAAGCGGTGCCATCATCGCCGCTCCCGCGATGCCGCCGATGACCGAGGCGATGACGGCCGCCCGGGAGGCCCCGAGCCTCTGGGCGCCGGCCATGCCCAGGAGAAATTCGAGCGATTCCGCCACGAGGGCGAGCCCGAGGAGGATGAGGATCGTCCCGAATCCGATCTGGGCAAACCCCGTGACGAGGGCGTAAAGGATCACCGCGACGAGGATGATCACCGTTCCCGGCAAACCGAAAATGATGAGAAAGAGTCCCGCAAAAAGCGTGAGTATGAACAGCGTCAGACCGATGGCTTCAATGGGCGACACGCTATTTTTTCCTCTTCTTCGCGGGTCGAGCCCGTTCCCAGGCCAGCACGATCGGGCTGGCAATGAAGATGGAGGAATAGGTTCCCACGATGACGCCGATGAGAAGCGCGAAGGAAAAATCGAAGATCACGGCGCCGCCGAAAAAGAGAAGGGCGATCAGCACGAGAACGACGGTGAAGGAGGTCAGGATCGTCCGGCTCAGGGTCTGATTGATGCTCGAGTTGATGGTTTCGGCCAGGGCCTGCTTCGGATACTTCCGGACGTTTTCCCGGATCCGGTCGTAGACGACGATCGTGTCATTGATCGAATAACCGATGATGGTGAGAAGGGCGGCGACGATGACCAGGGTGAATTCCTTGTTCAGCACGGAAAAGACGCCGACGGTGATGATGATGTCGTGGACGAGGGCCAGGATGCCCCCCACGGCATAGCGGAACTCGAACCTCCAGCTGATGTAGGCGAGCATGGCGATCCAGGCTAACACCATGGCCAGGATACCCTTTTCGGCCAGCTCCCTGCCCACCTTCGGGCCGACGACCTCCACCCGCCGGACTTCGAAGGAGCCTTTCCCGAATGCGGAAGAGAGGGACTCCTCGATCCGCTCGGAGAGACCCTTGAGGTCATCGCTCGATTCCGCCGTGCGGATCAGATATTCGTTGTTCTCCCTCGCACCGAACTCCTGAAGGACGCTGTCCCCCATGCCGATGGCCGCCAGCGAGCTGCGGACCTTGTCGGCGTCTGTTCCCTTCTGGAATTTGACCTGGACGAGTGTCCCGCCGGCGAAGTCGATGCCGTAGTTCGGACCCCCGTGGATGATCAGCGAGAGGATGCTGACAAGAATCGCCGCAAGCGAAACCGAGAAGGCGATTTTAATCTTCCCGACGAAGTCGAAATTGATGTTGGGTTTGATCCATTCCATGCTGTGCTCCGCAAAAGGCTCGGGGCATAAGGCCAATGGCATACGGCGAATGGCGGGACAGATGTTTTCACCTCGGGCCTCATGCCTTGCGCCCGTCCGTTTATATACTGATCGTCTTGATCTTCCTTTTCCAGGCGAAATAGTCGAAGATGATCCTCGTCACAAATATGGCGGTGAACATGCTGGCGACGATACCGACGGAAAGCGTTACGGCGAATCCCTTGACCGGCCCCGTGCCGAACTGGAACAGGAACATGGCCGCCAGCAGAGTCGTCACATTCGAGTCCAGGATGGTCAGGAAGGCCTTGTCGTAACCCGCGTCGATGGCGGCTCTCGGCGTTTTCCCCGTGCGAAGCTCCTCGCGGGTCCTCTCAAAGATGAGGACGTTGGCGTCCACGGCCATGCCGATGACGAGGATGATCCCCGCGATGCCCGGGAGGGTCAGCGTGGCCTGGAAGGCGGCCATGGTCCCCAGGATGAGGATGATGTTCAGCAGGACGGCCACGTTGGCCACGAGCCCCGAGAGCCTGTAGTAGACGACCATGAAGACGACGACGAGCAGGAAGCCGATCAAGGTGGCCATGATTCCCTTGTCGATGGAATCCTGGCCCAGCGATGGACCCACCGTTCTCTGCTCCAGGACCTTGACGGGAGCCGGGAGGGCGCCCGCCCTCAGCACGATCGCGAGATCCCGGGCTTCTTCCGTCGTGAAGGTTCCCGTGATCTGCGCTTCACCCCCGGAGATCCTCTCCTTGATGACCGGCGCGGAATGGACGACCCCGTCCAGGACAATGGCCAGGCGTCTTCCGACGTTCTCCGAGGTGATGCGGTCGAAATCCTTGGCCCCCTGGGCATCGAATTTGATGGCGACATAGGGTTCACCGAATCGATCGCTGATCTTGACCTGGGCATACTCGAGGTTCTGTCCCGTCAGAAGCGTCTTCTCCTTCAGGAGATAGTAGAGCTCCGTGCGCTGTCCCGTTCTTTCGTCCAGACGGACGCCGCGCGCGAGAATGTCCCCCGTGGGGATGTTCCCCCTCATGGCCTGTTCCAGGCTGTTCTCTTCATCGAGGAGCTTGAACTCCAGAAGAGCGGTTTTCCCGATGAGGTTGACGGCTCTTTTCGGGTCCTTGATGCCGGGGAGCTGAATCAGGATCCGGTTGTCGCCCTGGGGGACGATCTCCGGCTCCGTCACGCCGAACTGATCCACCCGGTTGCGGATGGTCTCGACGCTCTGTTCCAGGGCGGCCCGCCTCAACTCATCCACCCGCTTGTCCTTCACTTTGAGCACGACCCTTTCCCGGCCCTCGACGACCTCGGACGACTTTACTTCCAGATCCGGGTACTGTTCGCTGAGGATCTTCTCAAATTCCGACCGGGTTTCCGTTGCGGAGAGATCCAGGGAGACCAGAGAGTCGCCCGTCCGTTCCACGTTCCTGAACTTGATCTTCCGGGCCATGAGGCTCTCCTTGAGGTTGTTGGCGAACCTCTCCATGGTGCTTTCCATCGCCTTCTGGGAGTCCACTTCCATGATGAGGTGCATGCCGCCCTGGAGGTCGAGGCCCAGCTGGATCTTCCTCTTCATGAAGAGGTTCTTCAGGGAGTCCGGAAGATTCGGCACGATGCTCGGGATCAGGAAGTAGAGTCCCACGAGACAGACAGCCAGAGCGATCAGTGTCCTGAGTCTGATATCCTGAAACATGCGCTTTCCCCTTCCATTTTATTCCCTGGGTGCCTTCTGGAGGACGTTGCCGATGTGGCTTCTCGAAACCTTGACCCGGACCTTGTCGGCGATTTCGAGCGTTACCACCGTGTCGGTGAGGGCGACGACTTTTCCGTGGAGTCCTCCCGAGGTCTCCACGGTGTCGCCGTGCGCGAGGGCGGCGACCATCTCCTTCAGGTCCTTCTGTTTTTTCTGGGCGGGCCGGATGAGGAGAAAGTAAAAGATGAGAAAAATGCTCGTCATCATGATGATGAAACCGATGTCTCCCCCGGGGGCGCCTCCCCCTCCGCCGCCCATTGCGTAAGCCAAGCCGGTCAACATGATTCCTCCTGTGCTGCGGTTCTACGTCAATGCCAAATCCCGCTCGCCGGTTCGATCCGGAAGCGGGAATGACAGACGGACTATTCTGTTTCGTCGGCCGCCGAATACCTGCAGGCCTCATCCTCCCGTTCGCGGGCGTGCCGCCGGTGGAATTCCCTGCGGAATTCCGTAAACCGCCCCTCGCGGACAGCCGCGCGGATCCCCACCATCAGGTTCATGAAGTACCGGACGTTGTGGATCGTATTCAATACCATCGCGAGGATTTCCTTCGCGATGAACAGGTGTCTCAGGTAAGCCCGGGAGTAGTTTTTACAGGTGTAGCAGTCGCAGGATTCATCCGGCGGAGACGCGTCCTCCCGGTAACGGGCGTTTTTTATAACAACCTTTCCGCTATTTGTAAACAACAATCCGTTTCTCGCGCAGCGGGTCGGGATCACGCAGTCGAACATGTCGATGCCGTGGAAAACGGCTTCGATGATGTCCCCGGGCATGCCCACCCCCATGAGATACCGGGCCCTGTCCCGCGGCAGAAGCGGCGCGGTTCCCTCGACGACGCTCAGCATCTGTTCTTTCGGTTCGCCCACACTGAGGCCCCCGAGGGCGTAGCCGTCAAAGCCGATCCCGACGGTCCTCTCAACGGCCTCTGCGCGCAGGTCCGGGTAAACGCCCCCCTGGACGATGCCGAAGAGGGCCCGGCCGTCCTCCCGGGAAGCCTTCCGGCAGCGATGGGCCCATCGGACGGTGAGGTTCAGGGATTCCTTTACGTACTTCCGGTCGGCAGGGTAGGGAGTGCACTCGTCGAGGCACATCATGATGTCCGCCCCCAGGATCTCCTGGATGGCGACGGCCGACTCGGGGCTGATGAAATGCCTGGAGCCGTCGATGTGCGACCGGAAGTCGACTCCTTCTTCCCGGATCCGGCGCAGGGCGCCCAGGCTGAAAATCTGGTATCCGCCGCTGTCCGTGAGAATCGGCCCCTGCCAGTTCATGAATCGGTGCAACCCCCCGAGATCGCGGATGAGCTCATGGCCCGGCCTCAAATAAAGATGATACATGTTGCCGAGGATCATCTCGACGCCGAGGGCCTTCAGGGTTTCCGGAAGCAATGCCTTCACCGAGCCCTGTGTCCCCACGGGCATGAAGACCGGTGTCTCCGCCTCGCCGTGCCCCGTGGTGATCCGTCCCAGCCGCGCCCGGGAATTCGGATCGGTTTTCAGAAGTTCGAATGAGTAGGACATTCTTTTCCTACCAATTTTGAGTTTTGAATTTCGAGTTTTGAGTTAAATTTTTTTTCCATTCATCATTCAAAATTGCACGGTGCATCGGCGCTGCGCTGTGAAACATATATTTACCATGCCTTTCGCCTTAAGCCTGATGCCTTATGCCTGGTTCTCTAGCGCTGTGGCGCTAGAGAATCAACATGCAATCCCCGTAGCTGTAGAACCGATATCGCTTCTCGATCGCGCTGCCGTAGGCCTGCCGGATGAAGTCCCGGCCCGCGAAGGCGCAGACCAGGAGGTAGAGCGATGACCTCGGAAGATGAAAGTTCGTGAGCAAAGCGCCGACCCTCCGGAAACGGTAGCCGGGGTATATAAAGAGTCCCGTGGAGCCCGAGGTGCCTTTGACTCTTCCGGACTCGTCGGCGGCAGACTCGATCGCACGGACGGCCGTCGTACCGACGGCGACGACCCTCCGGGCGCTGTTGATCGCCGCGGCGGCCTCTTCGGTCAACCGGAAGAACTCCTCCTCCACCCGATGGCCTTCCACGTCGGGAGATTTGATCGGCAGGAACGTGCCGTACCCGACGTGAAGGGTGACGGCCGCAACGGAGACCCCTTTTCCCCGGATGCTCTCAAGAACGGCCTCCGTGAAGTGCAATCCCGCCGTGGGGGCCGCCACGGATCCGCGGGAGCGGGCGTAGACCGTCTGGTACCGCAGGAGGTCCTCCCGGGATGTTGCCGCCTGCCGGTCCCGTTTGATGTAAGGGGGCAGCGGCGCCCGGCCCTGTTCCTCGAGAAAGTTCCCGAAGGGAGCCGACGTTTGAAAGCGGACAACCCACTTCTTGTCGTTTAACCGCTCCAGAACGAGGGCTTCTCCCCGGTCGCCGAATGAAATTTTCGATCCGATTCCCACTCTCTTTGCCGGTCTCAGGAGCACCTCCCAGAGGTTTTCCTGTTGCGCGAGAGTGTCCTTCCTTTCGGCGAGAAGCAGGATTTCGATCACGGCCCCTGTCGACTTCCGGCCCACCAGCCGGGCCGGGATGACCCTGGAATCATTGATGACCACGACATCGCCCTGCCTCAGGAATTCCGGCAATTCGAGAAAACGCCGGTCTTCCGTCGAACCGTCGTTGCGGTTCAAGACCATCATGCGGGATTGATCACGGACCGGAGCCGGTTCCTGGGCGATGAGTTCCTCCGGGAGGTGATAGTCGAAATCTGAAAGCTTCATAAAAAAATAAGGAATATTGGATGAAAATCCAGGCGGAATCCCGGCTTCCTCCCGAACAGGGGCTTTGCCCCCTATTCAGGTCGAGGGCGGGATCATCCGCTGTTCCGCTCATTCCAATATTCCAGCGCTTCAATCGGCCGGCTGCGGAGGTAAGCAGAAACAGGGGTCAAAGTCAATAACATTCTTCAATTTCTGCCGATATAAACGAGCAGGAGTCCGAAGATCATCGCGAGCAGGCCGAGGATCCTCAGGGTTGAATCCGGTACGGCGCCGATCTTCTGAAAGTAGGTCTTCAACTTTTCCGGAAAGGCGAAGTAGGGAAGCCCTTCGATGATCAGAACCATGCCGATGACGCAGAGGAAAAATTTCATCGTTCGGCGGCCCCCTTCGAGAACGTGCCGGGTGCTTTTGTCGATTCCCTCCTGTTTCCGCGGCGACCTCCCCGCAGACCCTTGCCGGGGGACGCGCGTTTTTTCCCCCTGCCTGTCACGCGCTCCGCGAACCTTCCCGTGGCGTGTCTGAGCGCCTCCTCGGCATCCACGCCGCAGAGACCGGACAAGGCCGCCGCGGAGATGAGAAGCTCACCCATTGCACGGAAAGTCTTGTCACCGTCGCCCCCGCTCAGGGCTTTTCGGATCCCTTCGAGGTCTTTTTCCGCCTTTTTCAAAAGACTTCCTGTCTTACGCCGGTTCAGACCCGCGCGAAACGCCTCCCCGGTGATCTTCTGCGCCCTCGCAAGGGCCGGGAGGGAACGGGGTATCCGGACCCCCATGAAAAGGTCCGTCCTTTCCTTCTTCTCCACGTTTTTCTTGATCTCCTCCCAGCGGTCCTTGACGTCCCGGGCGTCCCTGACCCTGGCGTTCCCGAAGACGTGGGGATGGCGCCGGATCATCTTTTCGGCGATCTCCTCCAGGATGCCGCCCATGTCGAAAGATCCCTTTTCCTCGGACAACCGCGCGAGAAACACGATCTGGAAAAGAAGGTCTCCCAGTTCCTCCCGGAGGGCCTCGGGGGAACCGCTTTCAATGGCATCCAGGACCTCGTAAGCCTCTTCGAGAAGATATCGTCCGACACTTTTTTCATCCTGGCAGAGGTCCCAGGGGCATCCCCCGTCAGGCGATCTCAGCCGGACCATGACGGCCAGGAGCCTGTCGAAACTCCTTCCCCTCGTTGAACATTTTACGGACGTCCGGCTCTTTATCATAACTGCCTGTTTTCGTGAAGAAATAAAAAGATTGGTCCTTCTATCACGATTCGGATGAAGTGTCAAAGCGGCAAGAGGGATATTTATTGACATTTCATCTGAATTTCTCTTGATTTTTTATCCTCAGAATGATAGTTCGAAGAGGTTTTCGAAGCCGGTGATCTTTGAATCAGCCCGCAGCATTTCCCACAACGAAAAACGGTGTCTCTTCAGATCATTTCTCACGACTTTAAAACCCGTCTTTCGTGTCACTGAATAAAAAGTCATTACGAAAAAGAGGAGGATTATCATGGCGGAAGAGAAAAAACTGACAAGGGCGGAAAGGCTTGCCAAAGAAAGGGAGGCGAACCTGAAGCACTGGGAAGAGCAGGATGCGATCCTGTTCAAGCATCGTGAAGAGGCGTACAACATAGGCGGTCCGGAGCAGATCCAGCGTCTCGCGAAACAGAACAAGAAGCCCATGCGCGAAATGATCAGTGCGCTGATCGATCCCGGCACGGAGTTCTTCGAACTGGGGCTCGATGCCGGCTACAACATCGGCAAGGTCAAGCTCTACGGCGGCGAGATCTACGAGTCGGAAAAGAGGGGCCACATCCCGGGTGCGGGGCTCGTGACCGGCGTCGGCGTGGTTCACGGCAAGGACTGCATGATCTTCGCGAACGAGAACCGCTACGCCGCGGGGACCTACTTCCCCATCACCCTGAAGAAGCACATGAGGGCCCAGGCCGTCGCCGAGCGGCTGAGACTCCCCTGCATCTACATCGCGGACTCCGGCGGAATCAACCTGCCCCTGCAGCTCGGCTGCTTCGCCGACGACGGTCATTTCGGGAGCATGTTCTTCAACATGTGCCGCATGTCCGCCATGGGGATCAAGCAGTACACCCTCTCCACAGGCGGAAACACGGCGGGCGGCGCCTACATCGTCTACCTTGCCTCCGAGTCCATCATGATCGAAAAGCTGGCTTTCGCGTTCCTGGCCGGCCCCCCCATGGTGAAGTCCGCCATCGGCGAGACCGTCTCCCCCGAAGACCTGGGCGGCGCCTACGTCCACACCCAGCACTCCGGCGGCTGCGACCACTTCGTGAGGTCCCAGGAAGAGGGGATCAAGAAACTGCGCGACATCATCGAGTTCGAGCCGGGGCAGAAGCTGTACTGCGACCGCAAGAAATCCGCCGAGCCCAAGTTCGACTACAAGGAAATGATGCGCCACAACCCCGTCAACACCTACCACGGGATCAACATCAAGGAATCGATCAAGTGCATCGCCGACGACAGCTACTTCCACGAATACAAACCGACTTACGGCCTCAACCGCGGTGAGACCATCGTGGCCGGCAAGATGTGGATCAAGGGTCTCCCCGTCGGCGTCATCGCCTCCAGCGGCAACGGTGTCATCTACATCGAGGCGGCAAGAAAGGCCACCGAGTGGATGATCCGCTGCGGAAACTCCAACCTGCCGGTCCTCTTCATGCAGGGGTCGCCGGGGTACATGGTCGGCAAGTCGGAAGAGTGGGGCGGCATCGGCAAGTACGGCTCCGACATGGTCCGCACCTGCTCCGTACTGAACGTCCCGAAGATCCAGTACGTCATCGGTCCCGACCACGGCGCCGCCAACTACGGAATGTGCGGCAGGGCCTTCAAGCCCGTATTCTGCTTCACCAACATGAGGGGCCGCACGACCGTTATGTCCGGCGAGACGGCGGGCTTCATCGTCGAGACCGTCCGCAGGAAGAACATCATCGACAAGGGCCAGCAGGTGAACGAGGAAGAGATGGCCAAGTTCCGGCAGATGATGAGAGACCGCTACGACGCGGAAGGACACCCCTTCCTCACGGGGTCGCTCCTGTTCCACGACGGCGTCATCGCCTTCAGCGAGGCCCGCAACAAGCTGGGCAGGGCTCTGGAACTCTGCTACCGCGTGCCGATCGAGAAGACCGATTGGGGAGATCTGAAAGTCTAGCTCTGCAACGTTTCGCATGGAACGGACGGGCGCCCGCGATCCGGGACCCGTCCGGTTCCGTCGGAATGCCCGACGAACACGAACACAACGGGAGGATGATATGTCTGACATACTGCTGCAGCAAAGAACGGATGACGGGATCCTGGTGCTGACCCTGAACCGCCCCGATGCCATGAACTGCTTCAATTTTGATCTCCTGGCGCAGCTTTCCGATGTGATCCGCGAGGCCAATTTCGACATGAACCTGCGCTGCATCATCATCACAGGGTCCAGGGCCGGTGACGACCCCAAGAAATGGTCCTTCTCGACGGGCGCCGACCTGAAAGAAAGAAGGACGCTCACCCAGGACCAGGTCCGCCGGTTCATCTTCACGATCCGGAACACCTTCACGGCCGTGGAACAGGTGCGGGTCCCTGTGATCGCGGCCATCAACGGTTTTGCCTTCGGCGGCGGAACGGAGCTGGCGCTTGCCTGCGACATCCGCATCTGCTCGTCGAACGTGCTCATGGGTCTCACGGAGACGAGCCTCGCCATTATTCCCGGCGCCGGCGGGACGCAGAGACTTCCCCGGATTGTCGGCGTGGCCAAGGCGAAGGAACTCATCTACACGGCGCGGAGATTCGATGCCAAGACGGCTCTGGAGATCGGTCTGGTCAGCAGGGTTGTGGAGCCCGACAAGCTTCTCGACGCGGCGCTGGAACTCGCCAGGGAGATCGCGAAGAACGGGCCCATCGGTGTCGCCCAGGCGAAGTTCGCCATCAACTACGGCTCGGAGGCGAGCCTCGGCGTGGCCCTGCCTCTGGAGTCGAAGGCCTACGAGGTGACCATCCCGACGAAGGACCGCCTGGAGGCGCTCGCGGCCTTCGCGGAAAAGCGGAAACCCGTTTTCAAGGGTGAGTAGGAGTTCACGTTTTCCCTCCTCTCGCTGCCGCCGGGGGAGGGGAAAAAATGACTTACAACCAATCGTTTCAACAAATTTATTTTCAGGAGGACAATGTACTATGGCGACAGAATATGATTTGAGGAAATTTTTCCCGCGATGGCCGAAGAAGGTCACCATCGGCGACATCACGATCCGCGACGGTTTCCAGCACGAGGAGAAGTTCATTTCGACGAAGGCGAAGATCTTCTACGGCCAGGAGAGCATCCTGGCGGGCTGCCGGGAGCTGGAGGTGACGAACATGGCCGCCGGGACGACGCCGCAGTTTGTGGACGGCGCCGAGGTGTTGAAGGCGATGCGGAGCGACGAGTTTGCGAAGCGCGCCGCGCGGCTGGGGATCGACGTTTTCAAGGATGTCTGTCTGACGGCGGTGACGATCCGCGAGCCCTCGGTGGACATGGCGATCAAATGGCGGAAGGAGGGGTATGGCCCCGACCGGATCCTCATGATGGTATCCACCGATCCGGAGCACCATTTCGCCAATTCGGGAACCACGCTGACGCAATACTGGCGCGAGGCCGAGCGCTGCATCAAGAAGGCCCGTGATGCCGGCATCAAGATGTGCGGCACCGTGAGCACCATCTGGGGGAGCCCCATCAGCGGCGCCACGAAGCTCGAGGACGCCGTGGAGTTCACCAAGCGCTGGTTTGAGATCGGCGCGCACGACATCGAGCACGCCGATCATGACGGCTCGGCCAACGCTCTGGACGTGTACCGGTACTTCTCCATGATCCTCGATGCGATGCCGCAGCCGGAGGCGCACCTGTGCCACCTGCATGAGACCAAGCGCATTGCCTCCCAGTCGGTGCTGGCGGCGCTGCAGGCGGGCATCTGCCGTTTCGAGGGGACCTTCGGCGGCTTGGGCGGCCAGCCGGCGAATTTCCTCGACGACGTTCCGATCCGGGGCACCGGCGAATACTACTATGACGACCCCCGTTACGTGGGGCTTGTCTGCCTGGAAGACCTGCTGGTCCAGATCGACGAACTGGGGATCGAGCACGGCTACGACGTGGACCGGATGCTGTGGCTGGGTCGCAAGATGGAGAAGACGATCGGCCGCAGGCTCCGCTCCGAGGCGGTCATCAACGGCCGGACCCAGAAGCAGGGTCACATGAAGTTCGCCCGACCGGGCCTCAAGAAACTCATCGAAAAGCTCGGCGAGCAGCCCGGCCAGAGGATTCCGCCCGACTGGGCCCCCCAGGCAAAGCTTCCCGACCGCTGGGGACCGGCGGCGTGGAGCTAGCAGTGAACAGGGTTTCACACAGGGGAAGGGCCATACCTTCCCCTGTCGTTTTACTCTCACAGGGAAAAGGGTCTTTCATGGAATCTTCTCCATGCGTTTATAGGACAAAAATAAAAAGAGGAGGTTGTTCAAATGGCTGATGTATTAGCCCCCATGCCCGGGACGATCACCGAAATCCTGGTCAGTGTCGGGGACAGCGTAAAGGCTGATGAGGAACTCGTGATTCTCGAAGCGATGAAGATGGAAAACCCGATCGTGGCCCCCGTTGCAGGGAAGGTCAAGGAAATCAAGGTTGCCGAGCAGGACAAGGTCAACACCAACCAGGTCCTCGTCGTTCTCGAATAACAGGGTGAATTTCTCTAATACTCGAAGATGCCGGGCCGCAACCGGTCGCGCGACCCGGCATTTATTTCTTTCGCTTGACGGATTTCGATATCCTGTCCGGGGGGAGCCTTTTACAGGATTTTCCGGAAGATCCGGGTCTTGGATGGCATCCTCCTGTCCTGTAGCATTTCAGGGAAAGTGCATCTTTCCGTCAACGCCTTATCCTGTTCATCGGGATGTTGAATCGATGAGAGACCCCTTGCCTGCGAAAGTCGTCCTTCACGAAGTGGTCCTGAGGGACGGCATCCAGAATGAAAAAAAGCTTGTATCCACCGAGGAAAAAATCCGCCTCATCGATCGCCTGACGGCTTCCGGCCTCAGGCGGATCGAGGTCTCGTCCTTCGTGAACCCCGGGCTGGTGCCCCAGATGGCCGACGCCGAGGAGCTCTGGAGGAGGATCGACCGCCGGAAAGACGTGCGGTACTCCGCGCTCGTTCTGAGCGAACGGGGCCTGGCCCGGGCGGTGGCCTGCGGGGTGCCCCATGTGGGGGTCTTCGTGTCGGCCAGCGAGACCCACAGCCGGAAGAACAGCAACAAGACGATCGCCGGGGCGCTGAGAGAAGCGCTTGCGCTGATCCGGAAGGCCCATGCATCGGGCATCAAGGTCCGGGCCGGCGTCATGAATGCCTTCGGCTGCGCATACGAAGGAAAGGTCCCGGTGCGACGGGTCCTGAAACTGGCCGGACAGCTTCTCGACGCGGATCCCGAAGAGATCTGTCTCGCCGATACATCGGGTCTGGGGAATCCCCGCCAGATCCGCGACGTGATCTCCCGAACCCGAAAACTCACAGGGCGCAAGGCACTCTCGCTCCACCTGCACAACACGAAGGGACAGGGGATGGCGAATCTCTGGACCGCACTGGAAGAGGGTGTCACGATTTTCGACACCTCCCTGGGGGGGCTCGGGGGCTGTCCCTTCATTGTCGGGGCCCGGGGGAACATCGCCACGGAAGACACGGTCAGCCTGCTGCACGACGCGGGCGTGCGGACGGAGATCGATCTCCAACAACTGATCGATGTGAGCCTGAGTTTCGAAAAATACATGGGCCAGGTTTTCCCGGCGGCCGTTTCCCACCTGGCGGGCACCTGTCGCTGAATCATCCAACCGGGGAGGGGCATCATGACCGGAGCGGATTCACGTCCCGTCCATAAGTGTTTCTCGATGTTTTTCGTCCTCCTGTTGCTCTGCCTCTCAAGCCTTTCCTGCACGTCCCGCTACTTCCAGACCCTGCCGCCGCCGGCGGAGAAGGTCGAGTACGCAGGCCTCGGCGACCTTCCCTGGCGCGAGCAGTGGGCGGGCTGCGTCTTTAACGGCGAAAAGATCGGCTTCACCCACCTGAAGATCGAACCGCTCGGAGGCGGGGAGCGATTTCGTCTCACCTCCGACGCCCATCTGCACCTGCGCGTCGCAGGCATGGACTGGAAGCTTTCCATGAAGGGCGAGGACACGGTGGCACCGGACCTCGCTCTCCTTCAATTCAGATATGACCTGGACCTGAACGGGAAGAAACTCCTGATCGACGGGGAGGTGAAGGGCGGAAAGCTGCAAGCCCTCCGGGAGTCGGGCGGAGAGAAGAAAACCCTGGTGAGGGAGCTGAGCCGCCCCCTTTATCCGGCGGGAGGAGTCAATTTCTATCCGCTTCTTGCGGGGATGAGCGTCGGTTCGAAGTTCCGCTATGACGTTTTCGATCCCCAGACGCAGACGATCACCGAGGTCACGCAGTCCGTGGCCGCCTTTGAAAAAAGTCCGGAGCTGCTCATGGAACCCTCTTTCCGGGTGGAGACCACCATGCTCGAACAGTCGGTCACCAGCTGGATCACGGTCACAGGCGAGACGATTCTCGAGTTCGCAATGCACGGGGTTCTCATCACCTACAAGGAGGACGAGGGCAGGGCGAAACAGTTTCTCTCCGAGGCGAGCATGAACCGGAAGGATCTCGTCCTCGATTTCAGCCTCGTGAAGGCGGACCGCCCGCTTCCCTGTCCGCGGCGGGCCCGTTACCTGGAGATCGCCCTCGACGGTGTTGCAGGCGAGCTGCCGCTTTTGACGGGGCCCGGTCAATCGGTCAGCGAAACCGGAGAGTCGGGAAGCCCGGCCGCTCTTTATGTCATCGAAGGAGGGGCCGGTCCGGACCCTCCGAGGCTCGAGGGAGCGCTCAACATTGCGGACCGTTACGTCTATCTCGCCGCCACGGATCATATCGAAAGCGATCACCCGGAAATCGTCATGAAGGCGGACGAAATCATCCTCGGAGCACCGTCGGACCTGGACAAAATACGGCGCCTGGCCAAATGGGTTTCCGAAGAGGTCAGGGACGAGATCGTGGACAGTTTTTCCGCCCTCGAAGTCCTGCATGCGAAGAAGGGGGAGTGTCAGGCCCACACGCTTCTCTACGCGGCACTCGCCCGCGCGGCGGGGATTCCGACACGCCTGATCGGAGGACTTGTTTACCTCGAGGAGACGGGGTTTGTCTATCACGCCTGGGCGGAAAGTTACGCCGGCGGCTGGATCGCCGTGGATCCGACCTTCGATCAGGTTGGAATCGATGCCACGCACATCAAACTCGTCGAGGGGCCTTCCTGGATTTCGATGATCGGCATTGGGAAGGTGGTGGGCAAGGTCAGGGCCAGGGTCAGTGAGTACAGGACCGCCTGCCGGGAATGAGAACCTCCGGACGGCTTTTGTACGTCATCGATACCCGACCGGCACGGGGTCGAAAGAGGCGGCGTTCCTTTCACCGGGACATCCGGTTATGTTTTTTGACCCGCGTAGAATTGACGAAGATGATAACGGCTGTAGTCCTTGAAAAGATTTCCGGGAAGGCTTTTGCGATAAAGGGTTATCCCCAGACTTTCCAGATCGGACGCGGAGAAATGGCATGAGGAGTAACCCGTGATAATGATGTGCCCCCCCTTTTCGAGCCGGGGAAGGCACTTCGCCAGGATGCCCGATGCTTTTTCCCGGTCCGTGACCTGGCGATTGAGCAAACCGCAGAAAAGAAGGACATCAAAGGTCATCTTGCCCGGCAGAAGTTCGTCCGGATACTCCGCATCCCCTACGTTGAGATTGGGGATCCCTTTTTCCCGGGCTGCGTCGATGTTGTCCGGGTTGATGTCGAAGCCGTGACATTCCGCGTACGGGAAGCTTGCCAGGATGGCCTCGATCAGATCCCCGGTCCCGCAGCCGACATCGAGGACACGGCGGAATTTGAAGTTTCGAAGAGTCGACAGTACCAATGGATAGATATGGCGAACATAGATCGGAAATTCCCTGGACTCGTCAAAACGGTCCCAGTCGACGGCCCGGGCTATGTTTCGCAAAGGGATAATGAGTTCCACGTCGTTTTCGTTCTGGGCCGCCAGGTAATTCCGAAGAAACGATTCTTCCCGCTTCCGGATCGCGCGACCCTTCACTTCCGGCCAGAACCCCTCAATGGCGTCGGGGGAGACGTCGTGGACGAGGGCTGCCAGGCTTCGAAATCCGCCGTCTTTCGACCGGTGATCGATAATGTGACCCTGTATAAACCGGTAATGCCTGAACAGGACCAGATTAAACCACTGGCCGGTGATGGTTTCGATTTCCCTCTCGCCGATTTTTGCGACGAGCGTTGCGAAGGTTTGATCTTCTTTTGCTTTCATGAAAGATCTGAGTCGGGAATTCCAGCGGGATTGCATTTCGCACCCGAAACACCCCTGCATCTTGTGAGAGGTGTTTCGGCAGACTGATTTTTATTTTATCGTGAGGAGACTTGTCAAGAAATTACCTTGCAGTATCTGACGTCCGTGGACTAAACTCACGGCCATGCCGGTGTGGGTGCTACACCGATTCTGTGATACGAAGGAGGCGTTATGGAGAAGAGACGGTTGGGGGGCGCGATTCTCATTCTTTTGGTTCTGGTTTTTACAGCCTGCAGCATCAGCAAGGAGCCGGCGGAAAGGGCCATCAAATCGGCCGAGGCGGCCTTCAATGCCGTCAAAGAGGAGACGCTGAAGTATGCGCCGGCGGAAACCCGGGACCTGGAAAAGGCGATCCTGGCGGCGAAAGACAAATATGACCGCAACGATTACGACGCCGCCCTGAAGTCGGCCACGGCCCTTCCCGACAAGATCAACCAGCTCGTCACGCTCGCCGGGGCGCGGAAAACGGAATGGGTGAGGAACTGGGAAGCCCTCGGCAAGGAGTTGTCCGCCATGACGGATGCCGTTCAGGCAAGGATTGAAGACCTCACCAAGCGCAGGAAGCTCCCGCCCGGGATCGACAGGGCAAAGCTCGATGAAGCCCGGGCCGCTCAGGCGTCGGTCACCCAGATGTGGACCGAGGCGAAAGACACTTACGAAGCGGGACGGCTGATGGACGCGGTCGCCAAGGCAAAAAGCGCCCGGGATAAGGCCGTCGAGGCCATGACCGGCCTGGGACTGCAGGTCCAGGAAGCCCCGATCCAGTAAGGGGAAGCTTTCCCACCCCCGTCCAGCGGCTGCATGGCGCGTCGCGCGTCATGTCCGTGAGGAAACCTTCGGCGGCGCCGCTTTCGGGGGGTGAAGGATATGTTGGAGAAATCTGTTACGGAATCGGCGATCCCCGCGGGGGGGTTTGGGATGACCTTCGCGGTCCTTCTCGAATCTCCGTTGCGGTGCGCCGGTACGGCGGCGGGAGTGTCACGAAAACGCAGGGGGTGAGCAGGGTCGGGATGACGGACGATGAGTGCCGGACAGCCTGCAGGGCTGCTCGGCGAAACGCAAAGGCCTCACGTCGGCGACGGTGATCGATCGTCATCTCTTTCTGCAGGACCGCCCTGAATGTCCATCGGTTTTTCAACCCGTGCCGACAGGCCGGTGATGACACGTAGACGACTGCCCTCCGCGATGACTTCAAAGGGCCTCTTCTTTTCGATTCCCATCTCTTCCCGCGGCCCATCCGCCGCTCTTTCGATGGCCGATCCCTGCCTGTTTTTTGCTGAAAATTCCTCTTGATTTTCAGGGGAATCCTGTCTATGCAAAATGAGGCGCTGTCTTCAGGCCCGCACTGTTTCCCGGCTTCCCTGCCCATTGCCGGGGCACCGGCAGTGAGTGAAAAATTCCGACCTGTTTCGTCAGAATTCGCGGATCGTCGGGTTTCTGATAACCGGAAATAAATCATTTTTCTGATTACAGAGTACTGCCGGGGAAAAAGGAACAAGCAAATACGTTCATCGGTTGCTTTCGTTGCGGAATGGGTTGGCATTGACGGCATACTTATGAACGTGTGCCATCCCGGCCGCGGTCACAAACCCACAGAGCAGGATTTCGGCCTGTATTTGTAAAGGAGGGCGTCATGGAACGGAAAAGGAAAATCCGGTACGGGTGGACAGCGGCACTCATCGCTTCTCTTTTCCTGGTTGTCGGTTGCGGTTCCATATCCGGCACCGTGTCTTCCGGCGGCGAGCCGCTCGCGGGCGTAACCGTCGAGCTCGAGGGCCCTGCATGTGCCACAGCGAAGACGACAACGGACGACTGCGGCAATTACCGGTTCCCGTGGGTTGCAAAGGGCAATTACACGGTCACCCCTTCACTGACCGGCTACAGCTTCACGCCGGAAAACCAATCCGTGAAGATGAACAAGGAAAGACACGTCACGGACGTGAATTTTGAGGGGGTTCCCGGCATCGCCCTCTATTCTATATCGGGCACCATAACCGCCGGTGTTGGGACGCTTTCCGGGTTGACGGTCTCGATTGCGGGTGTCACCTCTGCATCAACGACGACCGACGCCGGCGGCAATTACCGGTTCAGTGACCTGCCGGGGGGCGGCTACACCGTTACGCCATCGCCGATACCCGGCTACGGTTTCACTCCCGCCGATGTCACTCTGAACGCGGACATGACGGTGAATTTTGACGCAACGCCGAACACGGTCCGGGCCTGGGGATTGGGGGAGAGCGGTCAGCTCGGGAACAACCAGACTGCGGACAGCCCCGTACCCGTTCCGGTCGTCAATTTGAGTCGTGTCGTCGCCGTCGCAGGAGGGGTCTATCATTCGCTGGCTCTTCTCGATGACGGCGCCGTCCGGGCCTGGGGACAGGGAACGAGCGGTCAGCTCGGTTATGGCTCGTTTGCGGACAGCCTTTTGCCTGTCCCGGTCGATACAACCAGATGGGCTGCTGGAAGGCGGGTCACTGCCATCGCCGCCGGGGGGTTCCATTCACTGGCCCTTCTCGATGACGGCACCGTCTGGGCCTGGGGTCTGGGGGTATACGGTCAGCTCGGTAACGGCGCTAACGATGATTATCCCTTTCCCACGGCGGTCGATACAACCTGGGGTGCTGGTAAGAAGGTCGTTGCCGTCGCCGGAGGGGTCTATCATTCGCTGGCCCTTCTCGATGACGGCACCGTCTGGGCCTGGGGTGTGGGGACGAGCGGTCAACTCGGGAATGGCCAGTTTGACAACAGCTCTGTCCCGGTGCAGGTTCAGGGTTTGACGGGAATAACGGCTATCGCCTGCGGGGGGTATCATTCCATGGCCGTCGGGTCAGGCGGGACGGTCTGGACCTGGGGGGATAATATCGATGGGCGGCTGGGATGGGATACGGCGGGCTGGCCCTCCTCAATCCCCGACCAGGTCACGGGTTTGAGCGGTGTCATTTCTGTCGCCGGCGGTGATTATCACTCCATGGCCGTCACATCGACCGGGACGGTCTGGGCATGGGGTTTGAACAGCGAGGGCCGGCTCGGCGTCGACCCGTCTTCCACTCCGGGCGGTTTCAGTATCACCCCCGTTGCGGTGACGGGGTTGACCGGTGTGGTAAACGTGGCTGCGGGCGGTTCCCATTCCGTGGCAGCCACGTCGGACGGGTCGGTCTGGACCTGGGGACTGAACGATCATGGCCAGCTGGGCAACGGCAGCAGCGGCATGGGTTCCTACGAATTCAACCCCGCCGCGGTTTCCGGCCTGAGCAACATCATCAAAGTGGCCGCCGGCTCGTCCCATACCCTCGCCGTCAAGTCGCCCTGAGGGGTTCTTTGAACGGGCGCTTAAAGCCTGCATGCCCATTGAAAAAAGAAGGGGTCTCGAGGACCCCTTCTTTCCTTCTCACCGCTTTTCTTCATCAACACTATTTCAGCGGCCACTCGCCTCTTTCCTTCAGGACCTCCCGGTAGACCTCCATGGCCTCGTTGACGGCGGGCATCCCCGCGTAGGTCGAAAGCTGGAAGAGGATCTCGGCGATCTTGCGGGGGTCGCATCCCACGTTGAGCGCCGCGTTGACGTGGAGCTTGAACTCCTCCCTGGCGCGAAGGGCTGCGAGCATCGCGCAGGCCGCGTACTGCCGTTCCTGGATCGTCAGGACCGTCCGGGAATAGAGGTTTCCGGTGATGTGCCGTGAGAGGTCGTTGGCCAGATCCTTGTCGAACTGCCTCCACATCAGGTAAGGGGGATCCATCTTGATCCCCTTGCCGAAGAGTTTTGCCGCCGTTTCCTGGGTTTTCTTGTTGATGTCGTCTGCCACAGTCCTGGTCCTCCTTTCCATGTCTCTGCGAAATAGGGATGAAACCCTTCCGGGTGTTTGCGCCGATGGATCAAGGCGCCCGTTTTTATGTCAAAAGGACGGCCCTGTCAAGGGAGAAAAGTGATCTGAACGGAGTAATGGAGCGGTGGAATAATGGAGTGACGGCTTGAGGCAAGCCATTTCCCATTCTCTCAATTGCAATCCCCATGATTCCGCTATCCCGGCGCTACTTTACCAGGTAGATGTCCCGGTCGCGGTCCTGGAAATAAAGGTGTCGGATCCCGTGCTTTGCCCTGTCGATGGAGTCGAAGACCTTTTCCCCTTCCACCCTGCAGGCCGGGCAGCTTCGGCCCGGCACGATGACCGCGAAGATGTGATTCCCGGTGCTGGCAACGGAGTCAAGGGTGATGAGGCCCCCGCAGTCGTCGCAGACCCTCACGATTTCCTGCTGCTGTTCCCGGATGCGATCGGTGTCGTAGAAAATGTCTCTCTCCCGCTTGACGTATCGGACGTCCCCCACGAGCTCGGCCTTGAGCGACTCCCTGCTCTTCCAGAACATGTAGATGTCCGAGGTGACCTCCTCGATGTACTTCGTGATGTCCTTCGACTGCTTCACCGCCGCCGGGTTGTAATCCGGCTCCCGGACGGAGCTGTAGTCGAGTCCCGCCATGGCGAGGATGATGCCGACGTTCACGTAGGGGAGCGCCCCCTCGATGGAGTATCCGCCCTCGAGAACGGCGATATGCGGCCGGAGCCGGTCGTTGAGCGTGGCGTAACCCTGGGCGGAGAAGCGCATGTTGGTGATGGGGTCGGTGTAGTGGTTGTCCTGCCCCGCCGAGTTGATGATAAGGTCGGGCTTGAACTCTTCCAGGACGGGCAGAATGAGGTGGTCCAGGACGTGGAGAAACCCCTCGTCGGAGGTGTTCGGCGGCAGGGGCACGTTGATCGTCGTGCCCAGGGCGTTCGGCCCCCCGAATTCCTCGGGGAAGCCCGAGCCCGGGTAGAGCGTCCGGCCGTCCTGGTGGATGGAGATATAGAGCGTGTCGGGGTCGTGCCAGTAGATATCCTGCGTGCCGTCGCCGTGGTGGCAGTCGGTGTCCACGATGGCGATTCGCCTGCGGCCGTATTTCTTCCGGAGGTTCTCGACCATGACGGCTTCGATGTTGATGTTGCAGAAGCCCCGTGCGCCGTGGACCACCCTCATCGCGTGGTGACCCGGCGGGCGGACCAGGGCAAAGGCATTGTCCACCTCCCCCCGGAGAACCTTGTCGGCCGCCGTGATGGCACCCCCGGCGGAGATCAGATGGGATTCGGTGACGACGCTCCCGACGTCGGGGACGCAGATGTGCACCCGCTGGATGTCCTCGGGGGCGGCCATGGCCGGCTTGAACTCGATGATGTTCCCCAAATCCAGGAGCCCCTCCTCGAAGACCTGGTCGCGGGTGTAGAGGAGCCGTTCCTCCCTTTCCGGATGGGTCGGTGAGATGGCCCAGTCGAAGGCGGGGAAGAAAACGAGGCCGGTCTTTCTTCCTGTTTTTCTCATGGATGGTCCGTCCCGCTGAAGCCGGCAATGAGGCCCGGTTTGATCTGTGCCTTGATCCGGATGTTCTTGCCCGTCCGGTTGAAGCCCCGCACCATGTTGAATTCCAGGTCCTCGACGATCTCCATCTCGATGTCCTCGATGCCGGCGCCGAACCGCAGGGCCCTCTCCCGGATCATTTCACGACAGACCTGAAGGGCGTCCCCCCGTGAGAATTCCGCGGGAATGGCGGTCTGAAGGCCTTCCTCGGCGATGGTCATGAGTCTTCTTTCCGTGTCGGCAAGAACCGTGACCTCCGTGGTGTTGCGGGCGAGCGCAGCTCCGATGGCATTGGCGACTTCGGCATGAGGAGGGATCACGGTGCTCAGACCGAGGATCTCCCCCAGCCTCTCGGCCATCGGCTCCGCCGGCCCCCCCACGATATAGAGCTTTTCGGGTTTTATCTTCTTTCCCTCCAGCATCTCGTGGATGGTGTAAACGGGTTTGTTGTTGATCTCGTCGATCATGTCCTTGACGGAGGACGCGATTTGGCGGCAGGTCCCCTCGAAAATTCTCTCCGCGGCCTCGCGGGGAGGGACGTCCATCGACCGGGCCAGCTCGCCGACCGCCCCGGCAGCCCTCCGCGGATCCCCGATGTTCGTGAGGCCGAGGACGATCATGGCGTCGGTCGGTGTGGGGTGTCGCCCTCCGAACGCGGCGGCCGGTCCGTCCCGCTCGGGGCCGATCAAGAGTTCGCCCCCGGTGAACCGGACGCGGCTGTCTCCGCCCGTCCCGATCGAGCGCGTCCTGAGGCCGCGGATGAGCGTCCTGCGGCCCCCGATGGTGACCCCGAGAGGCTCCAGGAGCGGCACGCCGCCGCTGAAGAGGGCGATGTCCGTCGTGGTGCCGCCCACATCGACGGCGACGGCATCCCCGTTGCATCGCGTCAGGCTGAGGATGCCCATGATGCTTGCGGCGGGGCCGGAGAGGATCGTGTACACGGGGAATTCCACGGAGTATCCGATCTCGAAAGTGCCGCCGTCGGCTTTCAGGATGTGGACAGGCGTGTCCAGTCCCAGCCGCTTCCTGAATCGGAAAACTTCCCGGACGAAGGCGCTGTGGGTCTCCCACACGGCCGCGTTGAGAAAGGTGGTGGCGATCCGCCGGGGGAAATTGAGGTTGCCCGACATCCGGTGGCCCAGGGAGACGTGCCGGAAGTCGTTCATGAGGAGATCCCGGATCCGGATCTCCTGAGAAGGGTTTCTCGTCGAGAATTTCCCGACGACACCCAGGTGACGGATCCCTCTTTCCCTGAAGTGATTCCCGAGTTTCCGGATCTCGACTTCATCAACGGGGGCCGCTTCGACCCCGCGGTGATTGATGTAGCCCGAGACCGGATGCGATTCATCATCGATCGTGAGCAGAGTGGGAGGCAGTCCCGGCCCGCAGGCGATGGCGAGACCCACCCGGTCGATCCTGCCCTGCACGATGGCGTTGGTGGAAATGGTCGTGCTGAAGACGATCCGGTCCAGCGCCCTGAGGTCTTCGCCGCGCAGGATTCCGTCGGCCACGCCGAGGAGGGACTCGACGAGGTTTTCCGGACGGGTGGCAACCTTCGACTTCTTGCGAACCTGCAGCCTGTCGAACAGCACGGCATCCGTGTGAGTGCCGCCGACATCGATACCCAGTATCATGGGGAACCCTTTTTGGGGCTGAAGCGTTGAGGCGAAAGGCGAGGGATCATGGACGACAGGAAAGGGCCAGTGTCCCGGCCATGTGCCCGCCTCTGTGTATCACAGCGGGTCTGCGGCGTCAATTTTTCCTTGATATTGTATTTCCGGGAAGGGTAGATAAGCCGGGGGCACCGGATAACGAAAGACGCCATGAAGAAGGAATGCATTTCCTGCCTTGATTTCCTGGACGAATACCGTGACAGGCTCTACGTGGCCGGAGGGCCTGTGCGAGACCTTTTCCTGGGTCGGGAGACGCCGGACGTCGACATCGTCGTGCCGCGCGCTCTCGGAGGACTTCCGGCCGAATTCGCAAAGGGGACCGGGGGCCGGTATGTCCTGCTTCATGACGAGAAGAACCAGCTCACGGAACGCGTCGTGATCAAAGGTGAGCCGCCTTGCGTTTTCGACTTTACCAGGATGCAGGGCGCGTCGATTGCGGAGGATCTCTCGCTGAGGGATTTCTCGATCAATGCGATGGCCCTGACCCTGGGAGACTGGCTTGAAGGGAGGAAAGACAGGCTCATCGACCCTCATGGCGGGCGCAGGGCCATCCGGGAACGCCGGGTATCTGTCGTCTCCGGACGGTCCCTGCCCGGGGATCCCCTGAGGATTCTCCGGGCCTATCGCCTTGCGGCGGAACTGCGTTTCCGGATCTGCCCGGACACCCTGCAACAGATCAGGGTGCACCGGCACCTCCTCAAAGAGGCCTCCGGGGAGCGGATTCGTGAGGAGTTCTTCCGGATCCTGTCCTGCCTTCCCTCGCATCCCATCGTCGTCGAGATGGACCGCGCCGGGATTCTGGAAGTCCTCTTCCCGGGGGTCCGGGCCATGAAAGAGGAAGGACGAACAAGGATCTGCGGGGCCGATCCGTGGAAGCAGGCGCTCGCCCGTCTTCGCGCCATCGAGACGCTGATGGGCTCAAAGGAAGACTATTTCGGGAGGTATGCCGGGGAGCTGGGAAACTATCTGGACGAGGAGGTTGCAGGCGGCCGGAGGAAGGCGGCGCTGATCAAATTGGCCGTTGTTTTTTTCGTTGACAGTCCTGCCGGCGCTTCAGCGGAAAAGGTTCCCGGTGACGCCGTCCTCCGGCTGAAGTTGTCGAGAAGGGAGGATGTGTTTCTCAGAATGATCCCCCGGCGTCTCCGTGAACTCGATGCCCTCTTCAGAGCCGAGCGGGTGTCCCGCAGGGATGCGGCCCTTTTTTTCTCGGGAAATGAGTCTGATTACCCCGGCCTTTTTCTGCTGTATCTCGCCGGGGCGGCGGCTTTCAGGAAAGCGGCGCTGCGGGACGAAAAAGAGAAAATTCTCAAGATGCTCCTGTGGCATGAAAAGGAGATCGGGCCTGCCCTGCAGAGTCCTCCGCTGGTTGATGGAAGGGATCTCATGGATTTTTTTCATCTCAAGCCCGGGCCGGTCGTCGGCAGGGTCCTCAGGGCTCTCCGGGAGGCACAACTGGAAGGGACGGTCGGTAACCGCAGGCAGGCCCTTGCCCTTGCCGGAAAATTGCTGAAGAAATAGAACGCAGGTCACCGGTTTTTACGAGATCGTCTGTCTGTCAGAGGTGTTTTTTGGCAAAAGATATTTCGGAGGTAGAGATCCATTGGGCAGGATGACCTTTGGAAAAAAGGGAAGACGGGTAACCGTCAAAACGGAGCAAAAAAAGCCGGAAGGCACAAGACCCCCGGAAGAGGTCGTCCGGGCCATCAGGGCAGACCGCCAGGTACAGCCCGGGGAGGATTACCGGGAGCGGTCTCTGGCCATCCACGGGCTGATATGCGCGCGGTGTGCCCGGGAATTTGATGAATCAAATCGGCATCTTCTGACCGTACACCACAAGGACGGCAATCATTTCAACAACCCCCCCGACGGCAGCAACTGGGAAAACCTCTGTGTTTTCTGCCACGAAGATGCCCATAGCCGCGGGCTTCTGGGGGAATACCTCCAGGGGTCCCCCGGGGACCGCCAGGCCGAGACGGTATACCGGTCAGGCAAGGATGAAGCCCAAGAAAAATCGGCCCTTGGAAACCTCGGAGAGAAGCTCAGAAAAGCCCTGGAAGAAAAGGGAAAAAAATGAGTTGATCTGTGCCGCCCGCTGACACAAAATTCCTTTTAAAGTTAACTGATTTTCGCTTGATTCGTCTATGTGATTGTGGTATGTGACACGCGTTTTATAAATACCCCGTCACAGTGTAGCACGAATCCGGAATCATCGACCTCTGAACGGCCTGTGTCCGGGTTCCGGAGGCGCTATTCCGAAGTCAAGCTTCAAGGCTCTCAACATTCAAAGAAGGAGGTAAAATACCGTGGAAGTTTTTGAACAAGGCATAGGAAAGATTTTTACGGATCCGGATGCGGATAATGCGAGGGCTCACTTCAAAACAAAATCGCGGGCCATGACGAACAAGCTGATGAGCCTGAAAGAGGCCATCGCGAAGTTTGTCAAAGATGGCGAATATCTGGCGATTGGAGGGTTCGGTGCGAACAGGACACCCATTGCCGCCTGTCACGAGATCGTGAGGCAGAAGAAGAAGAACATGGCTTTCGCGGGCCATACTTCGACGCATGACTTCCAGATCCTCGCGGCCGGAAAGGTATTCAACAAGTGCGACATCGCCTACATCGTGGGGCTGGAAGCAAGGGGTCTTTCCCCCAATGCGAGAAGGTACATGGAGAGCGGTGAGGTGGAGGTTTCCGAGTGGACGAATTATTCGCTGTCCGCACGGCTGAAGGCCGCCGCAATGGGTATTTCCTTCGTCCCCATCCGAAATGTCATGGGTACGGACACCTTCAAATTCAGCGGGGCCAAGAGAATCAAGTGCCCCTTCACGGGTCAGTTTTACGCGGCGATGCCGGCCCTCTGGCCGGACGTGTCGGTCATTCATGTCCACGAAGCGGACGTGTACGGGAATTCGCGCATCCGCGATATCACCGTCTCGGACTGGGACCTCGCCAGAGCCTCGAAACATCTGATTATCACCTGTGAAAGGCTGGTTTCAAACGAGGAGATCCGGAGGACGCCTTATGAAACCCAGATTCCTTTCTTTTGCGTGGACGCCGTATGCGAAGTGCCGTACGGGGCCTATCCCGGCGTCATGGCCTATGAGTACTTCTCCGACGAGGAACACCTCCGGGAGTGGCTGAAGGTCGAGGAAAACCCCGAGGAGTTCAAGAAGTTCCTCGACAGGAACATCTTCAACTGCAAGGACCATATGGATTATATCAACCTCCACGGCGGCACGGAAAAGATGATGATGCTGAGAAGAAAAGAATTTATGCTTAATACGGACAAAAAGTAGCAGAAAGGAGGAACGCTTTACAATGGCTGATTATAACACGATGGAATTGATGATATGCACGGCGGCAAGAGAGCTCCACGACGGTGTTTCCGTCGCCGTCGGTACCGGTGCACCCTGCGCGGCGGCGATGCTCGCCCAGAAAACGCACGCGCCGAACCTGCTGATTATCTTCGAGGCGGGCGGTGTGGGGCCCCTGCTTCCCGAAATGCCCATCTCGGTCGGGGATTCCCGAACCATATGGAAGGCGATCATGGCCACCAGCATGACGGATACCATGGAAACGTTCTGCAGGGGTCTGGTGGACTTCACCTTCCTCGGCGGTGCCCAGATCGACATGTACGGCAACATCAACTCAACCCGTATCGGGCCCGATCACCAGAAGCCGAAGGTCCGCTTCCCCGGAAGCGGCGGCGCCAATGACTTCGGCTCCTTCTGCTGGAACATGATGATGATCACTCCCCAGGACAGCAAGCGGTTCGCTGAAAAGTGCACCTTCATCACCACACCGGGATGGCTCCAGGGCGGCGATTCCAGGGAGAAATCGGGCCTTGCAAAGGGGTCGGGACCCTACAGGGTGATTACGAACATGGCCGTCATGGGGTTCGAGCCCACATCGAAACGGATGATGATTCTCAGCATCAATCCGGGGTACTCCGAAAAGGATGTGCAGGACAACTGCGGCTTCGAGCTCCTGAAGGCCAAAAAGATCAAGGAGACCAGCCACCCCACCAAGCACGAGCTCGAAGTGTTGAGAGGGCAGGTGGATCCCTATCGCTACATCATCGGGAGATAGGGTATCATTCGAGACTGAAGGCCGGGGGCCTTTGGCGTTCTCGGCCGGAGGAATGGAGAGTTGTAAGGAAGGGCCATGGTCGAAAGATCATGGCCCTTCCTTTGTCTGTAATGTTCAGGCCGCCGGTCGCTACGGGACGACAAGGACTCCCGCCCCATCGATTCTGCCTGCCTTGAGAAGCTGAAGGGCGCGATTGGCCTCTGCCAGGGGAAAAGACTGTATCTCCGTCCGTATGGGAATCTCCGCCGCCGCCTCGAGCAGTTCGTTCCCGTCCCGACGGGTGCTCGCGGTAACGCTCCTCATCGTCCGCTCATCATAGAGATGTTTCATGTAATCAAGGGCCGGGATGGGTGTCATGTAGATCCCGCCGAGAGCAAGCGTCCCGCCCCTGTCCAGGTGGCTGAGGGCCACGGGGACGATCTCGCCTGCCGGCGCGAAGATGATAGAGCCCTGCAGTTTTGCGGGAAGGGAATCGCCTAAAGAGCCCGCCCAGGAGGCGCCGAGGCGCAGGGCCAGCGCGCGATGAGAGGCGCCTCGTGTAAAGACATAGACTTCGCATCCCCGGTGAACGGCCACCTGGACGGCAATGTGAGCCGCCGCGCCGAAACCATAAAGACCGAGCCTCTGCCCCTTCTGGATTTCGGAGAGACGGAGCGCCCTGTAACCGATGATCCCGGCACACAGAAGCGGTGCTGCCTCCCGGTCCGTGAAGACATCCGGAATCGGGTAGGCGAAATCCTCATGGATTTTTGTGTACTCGGCAAAACCCCCATCGGCGTCGAAGCCGGTGAATTGAGCCTTTTCGCAGAGATTTTCCTTCCCCGCGAGGCAGAAGGAACAGACTCCGCAGGTCCTGAAGAGCCAGGCCATCCCCACGCGGTCTCCTTCCACGAATCGCTTTGCTTCCGGGCCGCGGGCCGCGACGGTCCCGATGACCTGGTGGCCGGGGACGATGGGCATTTTGGAGGGAAGGATTTCCCCCTCGACGGTATGGAGGTCGGTGCGGCAGATCCCGCAGACGCGCACCCGGATCAGGATCTCTCCCGGCGCCGGGTCGGGGTCGGGAATGTCGATGTACTCGAGGGGGTTTTCCTCGACGGCCGTGGCCCTCTTCAAAACCATCGCCTTCATTTGACGATGAGCCCCCCCTGATCCTTCATGGTGACCATCTTGTCCCCCACGGAGGTCCCGCAAAAGACGCAGGTGTAGTCGTATTTCTCACCGCTCGGCAGGATGAGGAGGAGCTTCTTCCTGACCGGGACGGCCCTGCGGCACTTCGGACAGAAGAGTTCCGTCGCGTCGAAATCCCTGTACGTTCCTCGTTTCATTTCTTTTCGCTGTCCCGGGCCGGGATTCGTCCGGCATTCGCCAGCCAGACCGCCGACTCACTGTCGCTGGGGGCCCTGTAGTCCCCGCGCGGCGAGAGCGACCCCCCGGAGCCCACCTTGGGGCCGTTGGGGATGCAGGAGCGCTTGTACTGGCTCGTCTGGAAAAAGCGGTAGAGGTAAACGCGGAGCCACTTCCTGATCTCGCCGATGGTGTAGGCCTTACGACGGTGCGCGGGGACGTCGGGCCAGGTCCCCCTCCTCTTGTCCCGCCAGGCGCAGTAGGCCATGAAGGCAACCTTCGTCGGGAGGTATCCGAAACGGGTTATATAGAAGGTATTGAAATCCTGGAGCTCGTAGGGACCGATCTCGGACTCCGTCTTCTGGACGGGCTGCTCCCCCCTCTTCCCCGGGATCAGCTCCGGGCTGATCTCCGTCTCGAGGATGTCCAGGAGGATCTCCGATGTTTTCTTTCCGAAAAGATTCCCGTCGGCCGCCCATCGGAGGAGGTACTGGATCAATGTCTTGGGGACGCTGACATTCACGTTGTAGTGCGACATGTGATCGCCCACACCGTAGGTACACCAGCCGAGGGCGAGTTCGCTCAGGTCCCCCGTCCCCACGACGAGGGCGTCCCGCATATTGGCCAGCCGGAAGAGGTGGGAGGTCCGATCGCCGGCCTGGACGTTTTCAAAGGTGATGTCGTAAACGGCCTTTCCCTTTGCGAAGGGGTGGCCGATGTCTCTGAACATCTGCATGCAGCTCGCCTGGATGTCGATCTCGTTCACCTCGACCCCGAGGGACTTCATGAGGCGAAGGGCGTTTCTGTGTGTCTTGTCCGTCGTCGCGAACCCGGGCATCGTGTAGGCCTTCACGCAGGAGCGGGGCCGCCTGAGGAGGTCCATCGTGCGGGCGGCGACGATCAGGGCGTGGGTGGAGTCCAGGCCCCCGGAGACGCCGATGACGACGTTCTGGATCCCTGTGGCTTTCAGCCGCTTGGCGAGACCCTGGACCTGGATGCTGTAGGTCTCGTAACACCGCTTGTCCCGTTTCGCGGGATCGGAGGGGATGTAGGGGAATCGGGCGACCTCCCGGTCGAGCAGGAGACGCCTGTCGGGGACGCTGATCGTGAAGGGTATCTTCCTGAATTTTCCGACGCGGTCCCTGTGGACGCGGGCATTCTGCCCGAAGCTCGTGAGCCGCATCCGGTCCTGTGTCAGGCGGTCCAGGTCGATATCGGCGAAGAGGATCTGCGGCTCCATGGAGAAGCGTTCCGACTCGGCGAGCAGGGTCCCGTTTTCGTAGATCATGGCCTGGCCGTCCCAGGCGAGGTCTGTGGTGGACTCGCCGGGTCCCGAGGCCGCATACAGATAGGCCGTCACACAGCGCCCGGACTGGCCGGCCGCCAGGCTGTGTCGGTACTCGCTCTTCCCGATGGTCACGTTGGAAGCGGAGAGGTTTCCGATCAGCGTCGCCCCGGAAAGGGCGGCATAGCTCGACGGAGGAACGGGCACCCAGAGATCCTCGCAGAGCTCGATGTAGAATTTAAAATTTTTTATGTTCTTCACCTGGAAGAGCAGGTCCGCCCCGAAGGGGATGCCCTCCTGTCCGCAGAGTTCGATCGTGTCCGACGGGACCTCCGCCGAGGGGCTGAACTGCCGCCCCTCGTAGAATTCCCGGTAATTGGGCAGGTAGGACTTGACGGCCACCCCGAGAATCTTTCCGCGGTAAAGGACGATCCCGCAGTTGAAAAGCCTCCCTTGGACCTGCAGGGGCGCCCCGATGACGAGGATGAGAGGGAGGCTTTTCGTCTTGACGATGACGGACTCGATGGCCTCCCGGACGCCCTGAAGCAGCGCGTCCTGATGAAAGAGGTCCTCGTTGGAGTAAGCGGAGATGCCGAGTTCCGGGAAGAGGGCGAAAACGGCATGGCCGGCAGCCGCCTTCCTCGCCATCTGAACCGTCTTCTCGGCATTGAAGGCCGTGTCGGATACCCTCACGTCGGGCACGCAGACGGCGGCCCGGATGAACCCGTGGTGATAGAGGTTGAAAAAAGATTTCATCCTTCACCTCTCTTTTCCTGCTTCAGCGCCTCGCACATGCGGTGGATCCGGATGGCGAGTTCACCGGCGTCTCTCATGGTGCCGCCCAGGGAGACGAAGCCGTGTTTTTTCAGAATAACGAACATCTCTTCGTCCAGGACCTCGAGCACGCTCTCAACCAGCTCCAGGCTTCCGTAGGGTCTTTTCTCGCGGGTCTCACGGATCGCGAGTTCGCCCGGGCAGGACAGAACCTCGCGGCTGTGCCCGTGGAATACGGCCTGGACGTCGGGTCTTCGCCGGTAGATCGCGAAATGCATCATGGACTCCGAAGAAGGGTCGCGAAGGCCCGTCGCATAAACGACCCCCCGGGACAGATCACAGCCCGTGACGGTGACGAACTTGTCGTCCGAGAGGCGGTCCTTCCAGCCGACCTGAGAGCCCGTGATGACGAAGGCGTCTTCGTCTTTTTTCAGCCGGAAACTCAGGTTGCCCTGGGAGAACTCCCCGTAGGGAGGCGCGAAATTCAGGCGATGGAACTCGCCGCACCAGAATTTCAGCTCCTCGAGCCGGGGATCGCAAGGGACCGCCTGCCCGAGAAACTCTGTCAGGAATTTCACGCCGCCGTGCTTTTCCATTCTGCAGAATCGCCGCGCCCCGCGCAAAGGAAGCGGAAAAATCGTTTCAAAATATGAGTTTATAAATCTACTACTGAATTGCGCGTCTTTTGTCAAAGAAAAAGACAAGAATTGCAAGGGGTTGTGGGGATGCAAAGGAGGGGTATCGCCGCCATTATGCCCTTGACAGAGGTGGGCTTTGATGTAAAAAGATCAACCGGCCTGCTCGTTGATTGTGGTTTTTCACATGCTCTTGAAGGGGATTCTCCCTGCGAATGGACGGTTTTTGTCGCAACCTGAGGTTGCCCCACGGCCGGGAGGCCTCCTTCACGGTTGTGACTCCTGCCGGAATGCGGCTCCGGTGAACTGCTTTTTTAACGGGCTGTTCAAGAACGGCCCGATGCAAGGCGCCCGAAGTCCCGAGGAGCGAAGCGTACGGGATCGTATCTTGGAGATTCGAAGAAAATATTTCACCGGGGGCTTCGCCGCCGTGACGGGTATCGTCGTCGGGTCCCTCGTCGACCCCGGAGCCCTCATCGGGATCGGCGCCGGCGCTGTTGTGGATCCGTGACAGGGTCATGATATGGGTATGTCGGCACTGCGGGAAATCAGGAAAAACATCTATTTCGTGCCCGGTGAAGACAGGGCGCGATTCCCCTACTGTAACGGCCTCTATTTGAGAGGAAAAGAAACAAACGTCCTCATCGATGCGGGGATGGGAAAAGGGGGAATCGGCGCCTGCCTGGAGCAGGGTGTTGATCTGCTGATCCTCAGCCACTGTCATTTCGATCACCGATCGACGATCCGGCTGATTCCCGATGTTCCCGTCTGGTGTCATGAAAAGGAGGTACCCTACATCGAGAGCCGGGAACGCTACTTCGAGGGCATGGGGCTTGCGAGGAGCGGAATAGACCTGGAAGAGCTTCAGATGGGGCGACCCTTTCCGACCATCCGGATTCAGAGAGAGCTTCATGACGGCGACATCCTCGATCTGGGCGGACTGTCGCTGGAGATCGTCCATGCTCCCGGCCATACACCGGGGCACCTTGCCTTTGATGTGGACGGGGGCGCCCTGCTGTTCACATCCGATGTCGCCCTCACGCCTCTGGGTCCCTTTTATGGAAACGATTTCAGCGACGTCGATGATTTCATCTCCACCATTCGCCGTCTCCGCTCCATGAAGGCTCGACGGATTATCACGAGCCACACCGGGCCTCTTCACGAGCATGTCGCTGAGCGATTTGAAGCCTATGAGGCGGCCATCCTCCGTAAAGACAGGGCCCTTCTCGGTGCCCTCAGAGGTCCCTGCAGAATTGATGACCTCGTCGGTCGAAATCTTTTTTTCCCGTCCTATTATGAACCGGTACGCATCATCCTGTGGTTTGAGAGGATCGAGATCGAGAAGCATCTGGACCGGCTTGTGAAACAGGGTCGAGTGATAAAAGAAGGGGAACTCTACGTCAAGACATCCCGGAAGGGCGAGGAATGACCCTCTGTCCGTCGGTTCCAGATGTCGGACCGGCCGGAAGAGGAAATACTTTTTGCTAATGGATCGGCTATCTGATAAGAAGACCTGACATTTCGATGGCGGGGAAGGCGATGAAACGAATATGGATCGGAATGGCGTTGATCTTGACTCTGGTTTTGTTCCTTGCCGGTTGCTGACCGAAGGGTTTTCTCGGGGCGGGTACCGCCCCGCGGCAGACGACCGGTGTCTTCGGCAGGTGAAACCCGGCATGGGAACGGACAGGTGCATGAAAGCAAGACTCCGGGTTGCCCTCTTGCTGATGGCCATAGGGTTGGTCCTGATTCCCGGGGACCTGCGGGCGATCAACGTGCCGCTCTACGACATTCCTGCGGAGCTCCAGCTCTGCGGGGAACCGGTCCCGCTGAACAGGCAGGATGTCTGGGAAATGCTGGACCAGTCCTTTGTCCTGGCCGTGTACAACACGGACCAGGTCATCCTCTGGCTCAAGCGATCCAGCCGCTACTTCCCCTATCTGGAGAAGAGGCTGGCGGAGCGGAGGATGCCCGACGACGTCAAGTATGTCGTCGTCGTGGAGAGTTCTTTCAGAACCTACGCCGTGTCATCGGCGAAGGCCGTGGGCCCCTGGCAGTTCATGGAAAAGACGGCGAAGCGCTACGGCCTCAAGGTGAACAAGCAGATCGATGAACGTCTCAATTTTGAGAAGGCGACCGAGGCCGCACTCGATTACCTCACGGACCTCTACCGGATGTTCGGGAACTGGACCCTCGCCATGGCATCCTACAATTGCGGTGAGGAACGGATGTCGAACAATATCGGCATTCAGGGCGTCCAGAGTTTCTACGACATCGATCTTCCCCTGGAGACGGAACGGTACATTTTCAGGATCCTGTCGGCCAAGCTGATCCTGACCCAGCCGGAAAAATACGGCTATCACATCCCCCGGGAGAGGAGGTACGCGCCCCTGGATGTCGATCGCGTCGAATTCACTCTCCCGAAAGAAGTGCACGTCACGGTCATTGCCCGGGCGGCGGGGACGACCTACAAGACGATCCGAGAGATGAACCCCGAGATCAAGAACGAAACGCTTCCCAGGGGCAGCTATGTTCTGAGTATCCCGAAGGGACGGGCGGAACAGTTCGGCAACACCTTCCGTGATCTCGTCTCCCGGGAGGGGGCAGAAGGCAAATCCGACCATAAGAAAAAGCCGAGAGCCCTTTCAGAGGGCAGAGCCGCAGCCGTCCGCTGAGAACCCCTTTCAGATGATCCCTGTGTTTCCATCACGCCGGGGTGTGACGCCCCGGAGAAATCTTGTCCAGGTCTTTCATTCTTGACAGGTCGGGAAAGTTTCTTTAGATTTTTTCCGAGCACGGAATCGGGACAATCCTTCACGTCCGGGGGTTCGTTCCGGCGGTCATGGTGAGGAGGTGCACGGTATGAAGATAGGGTGGATCGGCACCGGGATCATGGGGTCTTCCATGGCCGGTCATCTTCAGAAAAGCGGTCACGAGCTCTACGTTTATAACCGGACCCGGCGGAAGGCCGACGCCCTTCTGGAACAGGGCGGGACGTGGCGGGAATCCCCGGCCGGGGTCGCGGAGGAGGCCGAGGTGGTCTTTACCATGGTCGGCATGCCGGCGGAGGTGGAGGCCCTTTACTTCGGGGACGGCGGTATCTTTTCCGCCCCGGGGAAATGTCGGATGGTCATCGACATGACGACCAGCCGGCCGAGCCTTGCGGAAAAGATCTTCGAGGCGGCGGCAGGCCTGGGAATTTCCAGTCTGGATGCCCCCGTGTCGGGGGGCGACGTCGGCGCGCGAAACGCGTCGCTGGCCATTATGGTGGGCGGTGAAAAAAAGGCTTTTGAGGAGATCCTGCCGCTTTTCCGGCTCATGGGCCGGAACATCTCCTTCATGGGCGGAGCGGGCGCCGGACAGCACACCAAGATGTGCAATCAGATCCTCATTGCGGGTACGATGATCGGCGTCTGTGAATCCCTTCTCTACGCGGCGAAGGCCGGGCTGGACGAGCAGTCCGTGATCGACATCATCGGGAAAGGTGCCGCAAGTTCCTGGTCCATCAACACGCTGGGTCCGCGCATCGTCCGCGGGGACTTCAGTCCCGGGTTTTACGTCGAGCACTTCATCAAGGACATGGGCATCGCCCTTCGGGAGGCCGCCGCCATGGGGCTCGCCCTGCCGGGCCTGGCGCTGGTGCACCAGCTCTACGTGGCCGTGAAGGCCCAGGGGCACGGTGCTTCGGGAACACAGGCTCTCATGCTGACGCTCAGAAAGCTGAGTGAAAGACCCGGGCGGTGATGCCGCGCCTCGCAGGACGGTTCGTTTCAGAAAGGGAGGACGAATATGGAATATTCGGAGCTGCTTCGATGCAGGCGGTCCGTTCGCGAATACCAGGACCGGGACGTCCCTCTGTTCCTCATCCGGGAGATCCTCCAGGACACCTGCCTGGCCCCGAGTGCCATGAACGGACAGCCCTGGCGGTTCGTCGTGGTGAACAGCCGTGAGTGGATCAAAAGACTCTCCGACCGAAGCAAGCAGAGTCTTCTTGAGGCGCTGGGGGAAAATCCGGCCTCACCGCTTCGGCGATATGAGGAAAGGCTCAGGGATGAGACCTTCAACGTGTTTTACAATGCCCCCTGCCTGGTCCTGATCATCGGTGAGCGGAATGCCCCCTCCCTGGCGGTCGACTGCTCCCTGGCCGCCTGTTACTTCATGTTTGCGGCGGCCGCCCGGGGTCTGGGGACCTGCTGGATCGGCCTGGGTTCCAGCATCAACGACCGGGAGACGCTCGACGCCATAGGCATCCCCGAGGACTGCCGCATCATCGCGCCTGTCATCCTCGGTTACCCTCTCTCGATTCCTGATCCGCCGGAGCGCGAGGCTCCGGATATTCTCCGGATTGTGTCATGAGGCAGGAATGAAAGTTGCAAATATTCCGCCGGTGAGGCTCCGCGTGATGGATGTGACCGGGCGCCCCGCGAATTGCCCTTGACCGGAGAAACCCTTTGCCGTTATGTTTTTATGCAAAGCGGAAAGTCCTTTTTCCGGAATCCTCCGCGGAAAATGGAGAGAAGGGGTCCTGTTGAGTGAATAGAAAGATTTTATTCACGGTATCTTTCATTCATGTTTTTTTTGCGCTCATCGCCTTTCCCCCTCGGGCGTTGTCCGCGGATACCCTGAAGATCAGAGCCCAGTCGGCCGTCCTCAAGAATCTCAACACGGGAGAGATCCTCTGGTCGAAAAATGCCGGACGGGAGATTCCCCCGGCGTCCATCACCAAGGTTCTCACCCTCTATCTGGCCTTTGAGGCGATCGAAGAGGGCAGGGCGGCTCCGGAAGATCGGGTCGTGATCAGCCGCAAAGCGAGCCGGATGAAAGGGTCGCGAATGCACGTCGATGAAGGCGAGGAAGTGCAGCTGGAGGATCTGATCAAGGGAACGGCCATCGTCTCCGGCAATGACGCCGCCGTCGCCATCGCGGAACATATCGAGGGCGACGTGGATGCCTTCGTGAGACAGATGAACCTCAAGGCCCGGTCCCTGGGCATGACCCGCAGTCACTTCAGAAATCCGAACGGGCTTCCGGCCCGGGGGCAGGTCACCACGGCCCGGGATGTCCTCCGACTCAGCGAATCCTATCTGGAACGTTTCCCCCGGTCCCTCGAGATCCACTCCATGACGTCCTACACCTTTCAGGATGTCACCCAGAAGAACTCCAATCATCTTCTCGAGATGTGTCCCGATGTGGACGGCCTGAAGACGGGATTCACGAAAAAGAGCGGTTATCACATCGTGGTCACGGCCCGGCGGGACGGGATGCGGCTCATGGCTGTCGTCATGGGGGCAAGATCGTCCGGTGTGAGAGACCGGGAGGCGCGGAGGCTCATTGAAGAAGGGTTCAGGATGGCCCGCATCCCCGGGTCCGCCGTTCAGACGCCGGCGGCCGCTGCGAAGCTGAAAAAGACGACCGCCTCCACTCGTTCAACGAAAGCGGCCGCCCGTTCGGTGAACAGCCGATCAAGATTGTGAACCCCCATCATACAGTGAATGCCATGATGCTGATCCGGATCCTGACCTGTGCACTGTTTCTCCTCACGGGCTTCCAACCGGCGGGGGCGGCGGGTGTCGCGACGTGGACCGATGAGGACGGCATCGTCCACATCGAGGATCGGCCCGTCACGGATCAGCCCGGAAGGTCCAGAGACCTGCAGGCACAGATCACCCTGAATTTCCCACCCCAGAATGCCCTGGAGAAAGCGAGAAATGCCACCGTTCTCGTGCAGTCCTCCAAGGGAGTCGGCTCAGGCTTCTTCATTACCAAAGACGGGTTCATTTTAACGAACAAGCTCATTGTCAACCCCGAGGGGATGCACCGGATTGTCCTCATCGACGGTACCCGGCTGGAGGTGCAGGGGGTGAGGGAAATCAGCGGAAAATGCGACATCGCTTTGCTCAAGCTGGAGGGTTACCACTGTCCCTGTATCGAACCCTTCGACGCCCGCCGGCTTCCGGCAAAATCCAGCCTTTACGCGATCGGCATGCCCATGGGCCTCACCCATACCATCTCGGCGGGCATTTACTCCGGCATCAAACCCATGGATGACATGAACTATATCCAGACCACGGCCACGGTCACCTACATCAACAGCGGGGGCCCTCTGGTCACTCCGTTCGGACGGGTGGTGGGCGTCAACACGCAGAAGTTCGTGGGGCAGGGGGGGGAGGGGCTTCATTATGCCGTTTTCATCCCTGACGTGCTTGCCGATTTCAGAAAGAGTCTGGGTGAGCTATCCAATCAGGACCAGCGCTGAGCGGAGCAGGTAAGGGTTGATTTTTCAGGTGCCTGTAGTAAAGTGTCCCACAAATTCGGACACATCACGAAGCGGGGCGAAACAGTCCGCAGCAGAGACCTGATCAGCCTGCCGGGTTCGTTGCCGGATATCCCCCCGCCGGGAAAAGGAAGAGGGTATGCTCAGGATCCTCGAAGACGAATCGGCGATCCGGCGCTGCCGGCAGCAGTTCCTGCGGCGGTTGAGACCCTATGCCGATGACCGCATCGAGGTGACAATCGGTCACCTGGGGGAGAGTTTCGAGGGGAAGGTGTCCTGTGCAGGATCCCTGGGTATCTGGTTCATTTCCGGGAAGCAGGCCGGAAACCGCTATTGGAACGCTTTCGGTGTGGGCCGTCCTTCGAGGGAAGCACGCGTTTTCACTACCTGCGAGATCAATTTTCCGCTTCGGGGCCTGGACCGGAGAATCGGGGGCGCATTCGCCCGGGACGAAACCGGAAAGGTTTTTGTCGTCCACCGGGGCAAAATAGGCGGCGGGAAAAAAGGCATCGGGAAGACCCTTTTTGAGGACCGCTACCGGGGCGTCTGGGCCCCGGTACAGGACGGCGACGTAGAAACGAGCGTTGTGCTGATCGGCCACCTGGGATCGTCAAGATTCGCCCGGCAGGTCAGCCAGTTTGTCCGCAAGGTGGACCGGATCAAAGATGCCGGCTCGCCCCGGCCGGTACAAACGGAGATGCAGTTCGACGAGCATCGCTTCAGCGAAGAACACATCGGCAGACCGTACAGGAGGGAAGAGAGGGACCTCGCCGCGGAATCCGACCACGGTCTCGTTGTCCAGGACCTCGCTTCAGTGCTTAGGGGGTACGGCATCCGGGTCGGGAACGACGGGGAGAGGGACCTCTATGCGCTGGATGCGGGCGGGCGGATCACAGCGGTCTTCGAGGTCCGGACGGACCTGAGCCGGACGGGACTTTATGCCGGCGCGGCACGGCTTCTTCTCGGCGGTCTCGGCCTTCCGAGCCCGCCCCGGCTGGTCATGGTGGTTCCGCGCGGGTTCGATGCCGTGCTGGAGGGCAGGTTCGGGAAATTGAAAATCGACTTCCTTTCCTTCGACTGGAAGGATGACCGTGCAATCTTCAGCGGACTCAAGAGCATTCTGTCCGTCCTTTGAACCGCATCCCGCTCGTCTTTTCTCATTCCCCGGAGAAAGCGTTCAGGAATATGAAGAAAGAATTTCGCCCCTATGTCCGCCATGTCTTTGTCTGCGCGAACAATCGTCAGGGTGGACGGAAATCCTGTGGCGAGGGGGCGAATGAGGCCCTCGAGGACTTTCTCAAGACGGAGACGGGAAAACGGGGACGGAAAACCCCTGTCCGCGTTTCGAACAGCGGATGCACGGAGCTGTGCGGGAAAGGGACCAACGTCATGCATAACCCGCAGGCAGTCCGGTTCAACGAAGTCTCTGCCGGAGACGGCAGACGAATTCCGGAAGAGATGGCCGCCCTTCCGGTGAGTGACCGGGAATAACGCTGACGCGCCTGAAGAGCGGGGGACGTCATGGAAAGAAAAATTCTCATTGTCGATGACGAGGCCGCGGCCCGTCAGGTGCTGGAAGAAATGCTGAGTGCGTCGGGGTACGGTGTGGTGTCGGCGGCAGGAGCCGGAGAGGCCCTGGATATTCTGTCCCGTGAGGATATCAACGTCATCTTCCTCGACCTGAAGCTCTTCGGGATCAGCGGGATCGAACTCTGCCGGAAGATCAGGACGATGAAACCGATGGCCGTCATCTACGCCGTGACCGGATGGGCGGCTCTCTACGAGATCGAGGAATGCCGCGAGGCCGGCTTCGACGATTTCTTCACGAAACCCGTGAATCTCGACGTGCTGCTCAAGGCCGCTGCGGATGCCTTCGAAAAACTGGATCGCTGGAGAAAACGATATTAGACGACTTCCCCCCTTCTCTGACCCTCTTTCAATTTGGCTTTTTCCCGCCTTTCCGGTAATATGCAGGGGTGGCCGCCGATGAAAAAAGACGTTGTTCTTTACGCTGTTGAGGCCGGGGTCTTCCCGTCGGGAAGACCCTGTACATCCCGCCGTCCGGCGATCAGCGAAAGCGGTTCACGACCGCGCACCGTTCAGTGAACATGAAGGGGGCCTATCATGGTTGAGGGAAACTGGCTTCAGCGTTTCAGGAGATCCCGACGCGACAAATGGATCGGCGGTGTCTGCGGAGGACTGGGCGAGATCACGCCCGTTCCATCCTGGTCCTGGAGATTGCTCTTTGCCCTGCTCTTCCTCTGTTACGGGGTGGGGCTCATTCCCTATATACTTCTCTGGGTTTTCGTTCCGAAGGCGGGCGATGAAAGAGGCCCCTGAGAAGCCCTCGGGGGCGGCCCGGCAAGGAGACCTGTGTCCCCGTACAGGATCCGTCGGTTTTCACCGGTTTTGCGTCCTCGAGGGGGTTGTCCTCCGGAGCATGGAGGCGGGGAACCGGGCTGACTCAAGAAGCCAACACCCCTTCAGCGGGAGGACGGCGACGAAAAGGATCACAGGAAAAGATTCTCTCATCATTCACAAAAAATCATGGAGGAAATGCGCAATGGACTGGGGTATGAGAAACCGCATGTCGCAACTGATCCAGCCGAACGGGCGCTGTTTTTTTCTGCCCATCGATCACGGGTACTTCCAGGGCCCGACGACTTGTCTGGAAAAGCCGGGCAGGACCATTGAACCGCTTCTGCCTTACTGTGACGCCCTTTTTGTGACGAGGGGCGTGCTCCGTTCCGCCGTCAGGGCGGAAGCCGCGAAGCCCGTCATCCTGAGGGTTTCCGGCGGTGCGAGCGTCGTGGGGCGGGATCTCGCGCATGAGGCTCTGACCGCTTCGATCGAAGAGATTATCCGCCTGAACGCGGCGGCTGTCGGCGTTTCCATTTTCGTCGGAAGCGATTACGAACACGAATCCCTGATGAATCTGGCCGACATGGTCAATCTCTGCGAAGACGTCGGCATTCCCGTCATGGCCGTTACGGCCGTCGGGAAGGAAATGGAGAAGCAGGAGACCCGTTACCTTGCCCTCAGCTGCCGCATCGCAGCGGAACTCGGCGCCAGAGTCGTCAAGACATACTGGTGCAAGAACTTCGACAAGGTCGTCGAAGGCTGCCCCGTCCCCGTCGTGATGGCCGGCGGTCCCAAGTGTGAGACGGAGCTCGAGGTCTTTGAATTCGTCCATGACGGTCTCCAGCGGGGGGCGATCGGCGTCAACCTCGGGAGGAACGTCTGGCAGAACCCGCACCCCGTGGCGATGATCCGGGCGCTGCGGGCCGTCATCCACGAGGGCGAGACGCCGAAAGGCGCCTGGAAACTGTTCAACAGCCTGAAGAAAAAAAGAAGTTAAGAAGTTGATTGCAACAAAAACGCGTTACCTACGGGATACGCTCTTAGGGGCACTATAGGTTTTTCATTAAGCCTGTAATGGAACAGCACTGTCAGGACGTTTTCGATTCCGCGTTCGCTC